>Ga0208013_1000863_pt1 | contig 15318 bp, 15 predicted proteins | sample 16_taG_FD_184091 | JGI IMG/M metagenome (GOLD analysis project Ga0208013, IMG submission 184091) | Marine viral communities from the Subarctic Pacific Ocean - 16_ETSP_OMZ_AT15313 metaG (SPAdes) (version 2) | ecosystem: Environmental > Aquatic > Marine > Oceanic | place: Pacific Ocean | collected...
CTGTTGCTACAGAAAGAGCCGCTAATACTTTAGTCTACACAGATACTACTCAAGGTTGGTTACTGAAGAGTAATTAATAGGAGTTGGAGTGTCAACTTATAGAGAAATTATAGGAAAGAAAATTAAATCAGTATCATCTGATCCTTCATCAGGTACTGAAGGAGAAATGTGGTACAATTCAACTACTGGAACTTTAAGAGGGCCAGCACTCATAAAAGCATGGTCAAGTGCTCCAAATCAAGTTTATACTAATTTTGGAGGAGGTAGAGCAGGAACACAAACAGCAGCTTTAGGAGCTGGGGGATATGCAGGAAATGCACCAACTAATCCCGGAGCAAATGCAACTACTGAATATGATGGTTCTGCTTGGAGTCTACATCCAGCAACTATGAATACAGGTAGAGGTGCTTTGAACGGATGTGGTACTCAAACAGCAGCTGCAGTATTTGGGGGTCAAGCTCCTTATCCTGGACCTGGAAATGCTACTGAAGAATTTAATGGATCAGCTTGGACAAATGGTGGAGATTTAAACACAGGAAGAAGAAATTATATGGGAGCTGGAACTCAAACTGCTGCTTTAACAGCAGGTGGTTATGCTCCTTCTCCTAGTGGAGCTGGAAGGAATGAAAGTGAATCTTATGATGGTTCTTCTTGGACTGAAGGACCTAATTTAGGAACTGGAGTTTATTACAACGTTGGTACAGGAAGTCAAACAGCAGCAATAAGTATGGGTGGTTATTCACCTCCAGTTTATCCCGCTGCTCAACTTGAAACAGAATTATATGATGGAACATCTTGGACAGCCGGTGACAATATGAATACAAGAAGAGCTTACGGAGGTGCTTTTGGTTCTCAAACAGATGCGTTAATTGCAGGTGGATCAGGACCTCCAACTAGTTCAACAGCAAACGTTGAAGAATATGATGGAACTTCTTGGACAGAACAGAATAATTTATCAGTTGCAAAAAGTTTAACTGGTCAAGCAGCTGGCGGAATTTCTAATAGTACAGCAGGTGTTGTATGGAATGGTTACGGACCCGCTGACACTCCTAGTGCAAATACTGGAAATTATTTCGTAGAAGAATGGAATGCTTCAACAAATGTAATTACAGGCGGAGCATGGGCAAGCGGTGGATCTTTAACTACTGGTAGAAGAAATGCTGGAGGAGCGGGAACTCAAACAGCAGCATTAGCAATTGGTGGAGAGGCACCTAAAACAGGAAAAACAGAATCATATGATGGTTCATCATGGACAGAAGTTGGAGATTTAAATACTGCAAGAAATACTTTAGGATCAACAGGTAGTTCAACTGCAGCGATAGCATTTGGAGGTGAAGCACCAGGCGGTCCATCAACACATACTGAAACTTGGGATGGATCATCTTGGACAACATCACCTAATTCTTTAAACACAGCAACAAGATCAAACTCTGGTTTTGGAACTACAGCTGCTGCAGTCAACATGGGTGGGTTTAATCCTAGCCCTACATATATAGCTACTGTTGAAGAGTGGGGTGGTACAAGCTGGACGTCTGCCACATCTTTACCCACTGCAACTGCACTTATGCGAGGATTTGGAATAGAGACAGCAGGAGTTTCATGTGGAGGAATTACTCCTTCTTTGGTAGGTACTACTTTTGAATACGGAGGGTCATCTTGGACTGCTGGTGGAGCTATGGTTACTGCTAGATCGTCTCACTTTGGAGGTATGGGTTCTCAAACAGATGGATTAGTAACGGGTGGAAACATACCAGCTAATACCGCAACTTCTGAAGGATATGATGGAACAACATGGTCAACACGTCCTTCAATGAGTACAGCTAGATCACAAGGGGCAGGTCTTGGACCAAGTTCAGTTTCTACAGCTGGGTTAGCTTCAGGCGGATATACAACAACAGACGTTGCTACCACAGAAGAATACACAGGTGAAACAACAGCAGCTAATATAGAAACATTTACAACAAGTTAAAAAATTATGAGCACATATAGAGAAATACACGGTAAAGCAGTTAAATCACTTGGCACTGATCCCTCAGCGGAAACAGATGCAGGACAGATTTGGTATAATACATCAAGCGATACTTTCAAAAGTATTGTTAATTCAGCAACATTTTCTAGTTCAGGTAATTATTTAGCAGAACTTTTTGGACAAGGTGGTGCTGGTAGTCAAACAGCAGGTTTATCTTTTGCAGGGGCAGGATCTCCAGGATCTACAGTTGTAAATACAACCGGTGAATATAATGGTTATGGTTGGGTAAGTGGTGGAAATATGGGTACAGCAAGAAGATCACTAATAGGTTGTGGAACTCAAACAGCGGCTTTAGGTTCTACAGGATATCCAGGAAATAAAACTGATACAGAAGAATATGATGGTTCAAGTTGGACTGGTGGTGGAGCTTATCCAGTAGGACAAGAATTAGGATCTGGATGTGGCACTCAAACTGCAGCTTTAGGGTGTGGAGGACAACCAACCCCCAATACATCTAACGAATATAATGGTTCTTCTTGGACAGCAAGTCCAGGTAATTTAAATGATGGACGATCTTTTTTACAATGTGTAGGAACACAAACCGCAGCTTTAGCTGCTGGTGCTAGAGATAGTAGTCCTCTCACTAAAAATTGTGAAGAGTATGATGGATCTACATGGACTTCGGTAAACTCTTTAAATACATCTAGAGATCTTGTTTCTTTTGGAGCTGGTATTCAAACAAATGCAATATCTTATGGTACACCAGGTAGCTTAGAAAGTTATGATGGAACAAATTGGACAAATGAACCTGCAACAATGGGAACTGCAAGAAACAGTGGTTCAAACGCTGGAAGTGCATCAACTGCACTTGCTGTTTGTGGAAGTCCAGGAGGAGCTACATCATTAACAGAAGAATATAATAATACAGCATTCGTCATCACGGGCGGAGCATGGGCTAGTGGTGGAAATTTAAATGAAGGTAGATTTGGAATGGCGCCTGCTAAAAATGCACCTCAAACTGCAGCATTATGTGCTTCAGGAACTGAGGGACCTCCTTGGCCTGGTATAGTAACTAGTGTAGAAGAATATAATGGAACTGCTTGGTCAGAGGAAACTAATAATACTACAGGTAGGGAAAGTATGGCTGGAGCTGGAACTCAGACAGCAGCACTAATTTTTGGGGGATCCCCTGATACTGATGCCACAGAAGAATACGATGGGTCTAGTTGGACTAATGTTGGAGATTTAAATACAGGTAGAATTCACATTGGCGGATGTGGTCTTCAAACTGCAGGTCTTTGTTTTGGTGGTGATCCAGGATCACCAAATAAAACTGGAGCTACAGAAGAATATAATGGAAGTGCTTGGACTACTAGTCCTGGTACTTTAAATACTCCTAGAAATACTGTTCGTGGATGTGGAATTCAGACTGCTGCTTTAGCTGCGGGTGGAAATACAAATCCACCTAATACATCTTCTGCATCAGCAGAAGAATATAATGGAACAGCTTGGACAGCAACCGGAAGTCTGAACACTGCTAGACAAGATGGGGGAGCATGTGGAGTACAAACAAATGCAATATATTTTAGTGGTGATATTGTACCTGGAAGTGGATCAGTCCTAACCGAAGCTTATGATGGAACATCATGGGTTTCGTCCAACAATGTTGCAACAGCAAGATCGCAGGGAGGATCAGCAGGATCAGTTGCGGCTGGATTATTTTTTGGTGGTGGTGCTGGTGGTAATGCAACAGAAGAATTTACAGGTGGAACATCAACTATAAATGTTAAAACACTTACACAAAGTTAAAAATTATGATATACAAAATTAAAAAGGAGGAAACACTATGGCACACTTTATATATGGAGTAGCTGAAAACACTGGAAAAGGATTTTTTACTGCAGAAGACAGAAGAAAATTCTTCCTTAGAGGTTATCCCGCAAACGTCTGGATGGTTGGAAACAACGTCGATGGCGCTATGTGGTTAGCTGAAAAAGGGGCTAGTGAAAAGACTAAGTCAGAAGCACAAGCTGTGGTTGATGCTGAAGTACAAGCATCACAAGCAACTTGGGATGCTCAGACTGACGAACAAAAAGCTGATCCAATGAATACAAGACCAGTTGATGTAATATTGCCATAAGGATATTCTAAATGGCAACTTACGAAGAAATATACGGAAAACGTGTAGACGTATTATCATCTGACCCTACGCTCACTGCAGCGAATGAGGGACAGGTATGGTATAACTCTACTTCAGGTACACTTAAAAGTGTTGTAGCAGCAGGTGCATGGTCCAGTGCTCCGCCTTTAAGTGTTGCAAGATACGCAATGGGTGGAACAGGAACTCAGACTGCAGGTTTAGCTATTTCAGGACAAATAAGTCCAGGAACCTATACAACTTCTACTGAAGAATATAATGGTTCTAGTTGGACAACAGGTGGTAATGTTGGAACTGGTCGATATACTATGGCAGCCGGTGGAATTCAAACCGCAGCTATCATTTCAATGGGTTTTGTAGGCACTGCCGCTATTACAACAACAGAATTATACAATGGTTCTTCATGGACTGCAGGCACATCATCAAGTGATAATAGAACTAATTTAGGATCTGGTGGATTACAAACAGCTTTTCTAGCATTTGGTGGTACGGAATCACCAGGAATATCAGCAACTACCGAAGAATGGGATGGTTCATCGTGGACAAGTGGTGGAGCTTTAGGAACAGCTCGTTACCAATTATCAGGAAATAACGTTGGAACTCAAACAGCAGGTTTATGTGTTGGTGGTTATTCTGGAGGTGCTAAAGATTTAGTAGAAGAATATAACGGATCATCTTGGACAGCAGGTGGAGCTTTACCAAGTGGTGAAGGAAACGCAGCAAGATATGGAACACAGACTGCAGCAGTAATTGCTGGGGGTGGTCCTGGTCCTGGTCCTGATACAGCAGTTAAAAATTATGATGGATCAAGTTGGACTACTGTAGCATCAATAGCCTCAGGCAGATCTCAAGTTTCAGCTTCACAAGCTTCTCAAACAGCTGGAATAATTATGGGTGGTGCAGCTGGTGGAACTGCTAAAAACATTACAGAAGAATACAATTTTTCAGCTGCCACACTAACAGGTGCAGCATGGGCGAGCGGTACTGCTTTACCCGCAGCAAGGGCTTACTGCGGCGGCGCAGGAACACCGACAGCAGCTTTAGTTTATGGAGGCACAGACTCATCATACCAAGCAGAAACTTATGAAGGAGATGGTTCTTCTTGGACTGACACAGCAAATATGAATACCGCAAGAATTTGTACGGGAGCAGCATCTGGAGGAAGTCAAACAGCAGCATTGGCTTTTACTGGAGATGCAGGTGCACCGGCTTATGCAACTAATTTATCTGAAAGTTATAATGGTTCTAGTTGGACAGCAACCCCTGCAACAAATGTTGCATCTACAGGTACAGCAGGTGCAGGCACATCAACTGCAGCTATAGTTGTGGGAGGTGAATTAGCTGCTCCTGGATTTGGTGAATCACAGAGAACAGAAGAATTTGATGGGTCTAGTTGGACGGCTCAAAATACAGTACCAGCGGGTGTAAGACTCAATGGAATGGGAGGAACGGCAGCAGCAGCATGGAGTATCTATGGTATCCGGCCGGCTCTAGCTCCGACGTCAGCTTTTGAATATGATGGAACTAATTGGTCTACAGGTGGAACAGGTCTTTTTCCAGGAAGAGCTGGGACTGATGGATTTGGAACTGCAACTGCAGGAGTTTATTCAGGTGGAAATGTCCCCCCTAATACTTATCCTGGTTCAAGTATGATATATGATGGAACAGCATGGGCTACAAGTGCAACTCTGGCAACTGGAAAAGCATATAGCGCAAATTTAGGAACCAGTACGACAGGAATGAAAGCAGGTGGAAACGTAGCGCCCGGAGCTACAAGAACAACTAATGTGCAAGAATTTACAGGTGAAACATCATCATTTACAGCTTCTACATTGACAACGAGTTAAAAATAGTTATATTAGAAAGTAATATGAAAGGATACAAATGACAGAGAAAAGAAACATACATGCATTAATAGAAAAAGAAGCACCAAGCTTAAATAATTTACTTGACCCAAATGATGTCAAGGAATTTAAAGCCATGACTTCAGAACTTAGAGATACTTGGACGAAGAAACAAGTCTTTAGAACTGAAACAGAAATGAGAATGTCTGTTCTACAAGATATGAAATATCCAACTAAGGCTGCAAAGTACTGGCAGTGTGTTAGAGAACAGAATGTTTTCTTAGAAAATTTAATGAGTTTATCTTTTGATTGTAGACGTAATGAAGTTAAATTAAAAAGACTAGAACAAAAACTTGACACAGAAAAAGACCCAATAAAAAGAGAGCTCTATCAAATAGACATAGATGAAAAAAGATATGGTTTAGCTAACATGCAATTGGTAGCTAGGGACAGAATGAGAGAAATTAAACTGTGGTCTACATTAAAGAAAGAATTTGACGATGGATCATTTGATACTAAAGATGTTAACACGCACCAATTAGAATCATATCATCACGTTATGAAAAATAAAGCAGAGACATTAACTACTGGATCAAGTCAACCAGAAGTGTTTAATGTATTAGGTCAATTAAAAACAATAGAAAGAGTTAAAAAATCTGGTGAAATGATTTATAACAAGAAAGAACAAATATCCAATGACCTCGGAGCAAAAGAAAAATAAAAAACTTTTCTTTTTAATTGCAATGCCAAGGTCTGGAAACACCTTGTTTGCATCTATAATGAATCAAAATCCAGAGCTAGTAGTGACAGCTAATTCTATTACATTAGAGATAATGAAATATTTATACTTGTTAAAAAAAACAGATGTGTTTCAAAACTATCCAGATCATCAATCATTAAATAATATATTAGATACAGTCTACGATACTTTTTATAAGGATTGGCCTCAACGAATAATCATTGATCGTGGACCCGTACTAGCTAGTGGTAATCCAGGTAACTTTGAATTAATGAAAATACATTACAAACGTCCTTTTAAATGTATTGTTTTACTTAGAGATTTAATGGATGTATTAGCCAGTTATATGAAATGGTATACAGAGAACCCTAATGCTTTTCCTAATAGACATGGTTTAAAGACTGATGAAGAAAAATTATCAATGATAATGAATAACGCTGGTGCCGTTGCTAAAGAATTAAATGCAATTAGAGATGCCTTTAACTATCCTAATATATGTCACTTTGTAAAGTACGATGATTTAGTTACAAACCCTGAAGAAGAGATTAAAAAAATATATAAATTTTTAGATGAGCCTTATTTTAATCACAGATTTATTGATCTAGATCAAATTAATATTAATGGGATAGGATATAACGATAGCATAGTTGGTAAAAATATGCATACTATAAAAACAGGAGAAATTGTGAAAGAGTATAATCCCTACATAGAAAAAATACCACAAAGAATAAAGGATAAATATGGACACATCAGATTTTAATTTTGTATTTTTAGGACAGTCGGTATTAAAGTACCCAGTACCATTAGATGTATTTAATATTATTAATCATATTTATGAAACAAAATATCCTGAATTAAAACCTGCAAATAAACAATTGGTTGGTAAAATAGAAAAAGAACATAGTTTATTTTTTAATGGTGAGGATGGTCCTAGAATGACTAGACACAACCATTTACCTAATAATGTATTAGGATGGTTTGAATTAAAGTTTAAACATTATTTAGAATGGAATAAAATTAAACAATACGATTTACATTTAAATTCTGTATGGATTAACACTATGTTTGAACATGAATACAATCCAGTGCACGTGCACCAAGGATCATTGTTTACAGGACTATCTAGTGTTATGATTTTAAAATTACCTGAGTCTTACGGCGTAGAATATTCTGCATCTAATCAACCACAGAATGGCAGGCTTCAGATATTAGGTTCAGCTAATGGACATTTTGCAAATGTAGATTATCAACCAGAAATTAAAGAAAGAGACTTTTATATTTTTCCTTACGACATGAGACACTGCGTATATCCATTTAATGGACCAGGTTATAGAAGAACGTTGGCTGCAAATATGGATGTAAAGTATGACCCAATTAGAAATAGAGGAGTAAGTTAATGTACGAAAACCAAATAATAACAGAACCTAAATGGAAGAGTTGGATAGTTCAAACTACCACACCATTATTTACACCAGATCAATGTAGAGAAATTATTGCATCGGGGAGAGCACAGAAACCACAAACAGCACAAGTTGGTATGAATAAACCTGGTGGGGGAACAGATACTAAAAAAAGAGTGACTACCATTAGTTGGATTCCGTTTAAAGAAATGGGACACATGTATCATGATTTAAATAAATTTATTCAAAAATGTAATGAAAATCATTTTGGCTTTGGAGATATTAGAATTACAGAAAACGCACAATTTACAGAATATCCTGAAGGAGGTTTTTATGATTGGCATATGGATTGTGATGTAAACATGACTCACGAACCCCCTGTTAGAAAAATATCAATGACATTATTATTAAATGATCCTAAAGAATTTGAAGGTGGGGAATTAGAAGTAATGGCGCCAGGAAAATTTGCAGATATGAAACAAGGTCACGCAATTATGTTTGCATCATTTTTAAATCATAGGGTTAACCCTGTTAAACGTGGAGTAAGACAATCTCTTGTTGTTTGGTTTGGGGGTAAACCTTTTAGATGATTAAAGAAGGATTTTTTCCCACACTTATATACGCAGAAGATTTAAAATTAGATACTAACGAGATGGCTAAAAATATCATTCAATGGTCTAAGGAAAATGAGGGTGTTCAAAAAACAAATGTCAATGGATGGCATAGTGAAACTGAGATGCATAACAGACCAGAATATAAACCCTTAGTAGATGAATTATTTAGAATGGTACATCAAGTATTTAACGAAGAATTTTTAGATAAAAGAGCCGTGCTTGGTAATATGTGGGCTAACATAAATTATCAGGGCGGATATAATAAGCCTCATGTACATCCTAATGCTTTATTTAGTGGTGTATATTATGTAAAGACTCCACCTAATTGTGGGAATTTAATATGTCAAGACCCTAGACCAGGTATTCAAACTTGTATGCCTACTAGAAAAAAAGTAGAAATTCCTAAATATTTATGGAGAGATGTTCATTTACAACCTCAAGAAAACAGAGCTATAATGTTTCCAGCGTGGCTATGGCATTCTGTACAACCTAATGAATCAAATGATATAAGAATATCAGTAAGTTTTAATTTTATACAAGATGGCTTTCAATAAATATCAGTTAATCAAAGGTGCACTTAGCTATGAATTAGCTAATTTTATATTTAACTATTTTCTTCTTAAACGAGATGCGGTTGATTGGATGTATAAAAATAATATAACTTATGACAATGGAATGCTAGGCACCTGGGCCGACGCACAAATACCCAACACCTATTCACATTATGCAGATCATGTAATGGAAACTTTACTGGTTAAAATGTTACCAGTAATGGCTAAAGAAACGGGTTTAAATTTAATCCCTACATATTCATATGCAAGAATATATAAAAATGGAGATATTTTAAGAAGACATAAAGACCGACCTAGTTGTGAGATATCAACTACCCTCAATTTAGGAGGTGATCCTTGGCCTATATTTATAGATGGCACAGGGGCTGACACAGTCATAGACGAATACAAGAATATACATAAACCTAACGCTCCCGAAGGCACTAAAGTCCTACTTGATGTTGGCGACATGCTAGTATATAGTGGATGTGAATTAGAGCATTGGAGAGAACCCTTTGAAGGTAATACTTGCGCTCAAGTATTTCTTCATTATAACCATGTAAATGGTCCTTTTGCTGAAAAGAATAGGTTCGACAAAAGGCCGATGTTAGGTGTTCCACCAATAAGGAACACATAATATGATGGAGTTATATGCTACAAAAATTAGGTTTTTTACCTGGATTCAACAAACAAGTCACACCCACAGGTGCTGAGTCTCAATGGACAGAAGGAGAAAATGTTCGTTTTAGATATGGTACGCCTGAAAAAATAGGTGGTTGGAGTCAATTAGGAGAGAGTAAGTTAACAGGGGCTGTTAGAGGTCTTCATCATTTCGTTAATAAAGATTCAATTAAATATGCAGCTTTAGGAACTAATAGAATTTTATATGCATACACAGGTGGAGTTTATTACGACATTCACCCTTTAGTTAATCCATCAGGTACAGCTATTACTAGCGCATTTAGTACAACTAATGGTCAAAAAGTTGTAACAATCACTGCTTCGTCTCATGGCTTTCAAGCTGGTGACATTTGTTTATTTGGAGACTCATCAACCTTCAGTGCAATAACAGATTCTGATTATGACGCGACAACTTTTTGTGATAAAAAATTCATGGTTACTGAAGTTGTTGATACAGATAACTTTAAAATTACAGTAGAAGATAATGAAACAGGAAGTGGTGCTACTACTTCTGGAGGCATTACTTATTATAGATACTACCACGTAGGCCCAGCGGAACAGATTGGAGCTTATGGTTTTGGTATATCATTATATGGTGGTAAAGTTTTAGGTTCTACCACTACTACATTAACAGCACCTGGTTTAGGAGACAATGCTTATGGAACAGGTGGCTCAGGAACCACGGTTAATGTTGGAAGTACCACAGGTTTCCCATCATCAGGTACAAATTATTTTCAAGTAGGTGGTGAAGAGATTTCTTACACAGGTGTAACAGCCACAAGTTTTACAGGAATTACAAGAAATGCAAGAGGATCAACTCGAGCTGCGCACAGTGGAGGAGCCACTATTACTAATACATCTAGCTGGACTGGATGGGGTTCTGCTGCAGCTAACACGGATAAAGTAACAGATCCCGGTCTTTGGTCTTTAGATAACTTAGGTTCAACACTCATTGCTCTAATTCACAACAGTGCAGTATTTGAATGGGATGCTGATGCAACTAATGCTACATCCAATAGAGCTACCATTATCTCTGGTGCACCTACTGCATCCAGAGATATGTTAGTTTCAACTCCCGATCGTCACTTAGTTTTATTTGGAACTGAAACAACAATTGGAACTACATCATCGCAAGATGATATGTTTATAAGATTCTCGGACCAAGAAGATATAAATACATGGACACCAACAGCTGAGAATAGTGCTGGTACACAAAGATTGGCCTCCGGATCACGGATCATGGGAGCTAAGCTTGGTAGAAATGCAATATATATTTGGAGTGATACTTCTTTATTTACCATGAGATTTGTTGGTCAACCTTTTACCTTCGCCTATGAACAGGTGGGAAATAACTGTGGATTAATAGGAATGAATGCATCAGCTGAAGTTGATGGTGCTGCTTACTGGATGTCTGATAATGGTTTCTTTAGATACACTGGTAAACTAGAATCCATGGACTGTTTGGTTGAAGACTATGTTTATGATGATTTAAATACTACATCTAATCAATTAATATACTGTGGAATCAATAACCTATTTGGAGAAGTTATGTGGTTCTATCCGACATCTACATCAAACGTTGTAGATAGATCAGTTGTTTATAGTTATTTAGATTCAACTCCACAAAGACCTATTTGGTATACTAATGCTAGTACCATACTCAAAAGAACTACATGGGCTGACTCAGCTGTATTTGGTTTACCTCATGCATCAGAATACGATGCAGGCGTTGATACATCGTTTGATGTTTATGGAAACACAGATGGTGTAAGTTATTATTTTGAACAAGAAACAGGAGTAAACTATGTTAAAAATGCTACAACATATGCAGTGCCGGCTAACATTACTTCAGGTGATTATGATATCACTCAAAAAATTGTTAGAGGTGCAGCTACTTCTCTTGCTGATTTAAGAGGAGATGGAGAAAACATTATGAGAGTAAGTAGAATCATTCCTGATTATATTCTTCAACAAGGAACTACTATTATTCAATTAGATTTAAGAGACTATCCAAATGATACTGCAGCTAGTTCTTCTTTAGGGCCATTTAGTACGACATCTAGCACTAAAAAGATTGATACTAGAGCAAGGGCCAGAGCTATTGCTTTAACTTTATCATGCACAGCTCTAGATAGTAATTGGAAATTAGGCACTTTTAGGTTAGATATACAAGCTGGAGGAAGAAGATAATGCCGTTTAAATCAGAAGCACAAAGAAGATACCTATGGGCTAACGAACCAGAGATCGCAAGAGACTGGACTGATACCTATGGAAGTAGAATTCAAAAAAATAATGGTGGGATAATGAGCATGCAAGGTGGAATGAAAAATTATTTAGGTGAACAACCTATGGTTAATGCACCTAAGTATTGGCAGTCAAGTCCAGATCATCCAACAACAGAACTAGCATATATTACACCAGCAGAAAAAGATTTACTTGTTAAACAAGATTTACACGGCTCACTAAACGGTGGTGTTAACCAAGGACCATCAGGTATTATGAGTTTAAATGGTTGGGGATCAACTGATCCTGGACAAAACGTTTCTGGTGCTACAGCAAGTGCAGCTGAAAGTGGAAGACATACAGCAGACACATTAGCAGCAGGAATGACAGACAAAGACATATCAGATTTTAGATCCGCAGCAATAAACGCTGGAGCCGGTCAAACAGTTAATGCAGGTTTTTTTGGACCTAAGTATAACCAAACTGTTCAACCTTGGGAGATAGAAGCGGCTAAAACTTATAGAAATGATCCCGCTAATCCTTTTGCTAAAAAAGCGTATAGTAATACAAGAGGATGGAAATCACATGGTTTTAATCCATTAGGTATGATGTTAGGATTTATTAATCCTGCCTTGGGAATGGCTGTCAAAGGATTTCAAGGTCTTCAAAATTTAGGAACTAAATATGGAACTAAGATGGGAGACTGGAGAGAAAAATTTACAGGCTATAGAACTCAAGATGAATGGGAAAGAGCTAGACAAAATAGAATTAATGAAAAAAGAATTTCAAATATATTAGGAAGAAAAGCTCCTATCACTGAAGCAATGCAAGAAAGATTAGCTAGTTTAGGATACACAGGCGATATGCCTGAAGTGGGAAGTACAGGTCTTAGTAGAACCATTGCTGACGATTATAGTCTTGAAGATACTTTAAGAGAACTTCCTATTACATCAAATAGAATAAAAGAAATACAAAACTCATGGGACAGTGGAATTGTGGGTACTCCTCAAGGAATGGATTTGGCAGGTGCAAGACGTGCAATGACTCAACCTTACACAGTTTCAGGTCCAAATAGAGATTTTGAAATTGATCCTTATCAAGAAAGTTTTTTATCTCCCGATAGAAACAGTATGTTTACAACAAATATTTATGAGTCTCCTCAAGGCATAGAAACACTAAATCCAAGTGATCTTCCAGAAGAGTTTCAAGATATGGCAACGTATGCTAGTGCAAGTGCACCAGGAAATAATTTTTTATACAATACGGGAAATCCTTATAAAGATAATTTATATAATGAAGACGGAGAGTATGATCCTTACAGTATAAAAGAAATAGCAACATAGAATAATGGCAAAGATAGTTCAATCATTAACCAGAGCAAGCGAAGAGTATGAAGCAGACGTAGCACAATCTTTAGTTAGAGATTTAGACGCCGTGTTAGAGAAATTAAACACCACATTTCAAGAAGAATTAAAACAGGAGATAGAAGCTAGAAGTTTCTTTTTATATTAATGGCAGTAGTAAACCAATATAAATTTGTAGGAATAGATAATGATACTAGTAATGGGGAGTTAAATCCTTTTGGTAGTGGTAATCCTTTAGTTAGTGAAACGTATGTTATTAAATCTATTCTTGTTACATCAGCTGGTACTCCTAGTGTGACTGTAACAAACAACGCTATTACAGCTATTAAATCAGCAGCTTTGACAGCTAATCTTACTAAAGAATTATTAACAAACCCACTAATAGTTGAGGGTGGAAAAACCCTTACAATTAAAGCAGGTAGCGCAGACTCATTTGACTTTGCTGTCAGCTATCTAAACATCAAGAAAGAGGTAACTACATAATGCAAGTCTTAAAACCAAAAGAAATAATAACAACTATAACTAATAAGAAAACAGGAGAAGTTTATAAGGACGAAGAGGCGGTAAAAATGGCTAATATCTCTGAAGAAGATATCAGAAGAGATGTAAAAGTCATCATGCCAACTCTTGATTTGTTCGCAAAAACCAAGTAGTATAATAAACCCAAGAAAATTAGGCAAAATTATGGCAATAACAGACATCGATATTTCAGAAACACTAGAGACCAACGCACCATCTATTAAATATAGAGGTAATGAAGGGCCTAAATCTCCACAAGAAGAACAAATGATCATGGAACAACAGCAGATGGCAGCTGTAGATCCTATGATGCAAAAGAAATTAAAGCTAATAGAAGAATTAATGAGCCAAGGTTATGACTTTGGATCTGCTTCTAACCTAGCAGATAAAATAATGTCTGGTCAAGACGAACAAGATATCGGAATGGCTTCTGGTGGAATAGCAGGTCTTGATGGAAGAGTACGTTATGGTATTGGAAGCTCACTTAAAAAAAGAATTAGAAAATTAATACCGAATGAAGTAGCTAAGGTTGCAGAAGTTGCAGCGCCTTTCGTTGCACCATTCAATCCATTAGCAGCAGGTTTAATGTCTGGTATTGGTGGATTCGATAGACATGGAAGTATAAGCAAAGGTTTAAAATCAGGATTAATGAATTATGGTTTAGGTCAAGGTGCTAGATATTTAGGTGGAGCAGGATTTCAAACAGGAATTAATCCTATGACAGGATCAGGTGTACAAGGTGCAGGATTTTTTAGCAAACCCACAGGAACGGAAACAGGAATAGGTAAATGGTTAGATTCTAGAAAACCAGCATTTACACCTTCAGGAAATCAAAATGTAAGATTAGATCAAGCCGCTACTTTAGACGATTGGGCTGGAAGTGGTAAAGGAATGGAAGCAGTGTATGCTGATAAAGTAGTTCCTAAAACAGCTGATGTAATAACAAAAACAAAACCAGGAAGTTTATTAAAAACAATTAAAGACTTTGCATTAGATAATAAAGCAATGTTAGGTATTCTGGGTGTATCAGCTGCAGCAGCAGCTGGCATGGGGGCTGAAGACGTAGAAGACATAGGAGAAATGGACAGAGGAGCACCATTAAAAATTAGAGAAATAAGATCAGAAGTTATTGAAGCATTTAAAGATCCATCAGGTGAAAAACTAGCGGCACTTAGAATTAAATATCCTTTCTTAGGAGCTAAAGAAACTAAGAATCTAGATCTTATGGCTGAAGGCGGAAGAATAGGATTAAATAT
>Ga0208013_1000866_pt1 | contig 15289 bp, 18 predicted proteins | sample 16_taG_FD_184091 | JGI IMG/M metagenome (GOLD analysis project Ga0208013, IMG submission 184091) | Marine viral communities from the Subarctic Pacific Ocean - 16_ETSP_OMZ_AT15313 metaG (SPAdes) (version 2) | ecosystem: Environmental > Aquatic > Marine > Oceanic | place: Pacific Ocean | collected...
AAAGTATCACCGAGAAGATGGCCCCGCTTATGAGGGTTCCAATGGAACCAAAGAGTGGTGGCTCAATGGAAAGCTTCACCGAGAAGATGGTCCTGCTATTGAGTGGGCCAATGGAACCAAGTATTGGTATCTTAATGGAAAGCGACACCGAGAAGATGGTCCTGCTATTGAGGATGCCAATGGAACCAAAGAGTGGTGGCTCAATGGAAAGCTTCACCGAGAAGATGGTCCTGCTATTGAGGATGCCAATGGAACCAAAGAGTGGTTCCTCAATGGAAAGCGACACCGAGAAGATGGTCCCGCTGTTGAATATGCCAATGGAGATAAGCTTTGGTTCCTCAATGGAAAGCCTTTCTCCAAAGAAGGATGGTTTGAACAGCTAACCGAAGAGCAGCAGGAGAAGCTTCTGTTTAACTCAGAGATTATGGCTTAAGTACAATGACAAAGCCTATCTGCAAAACTGATTCCAATGGAGATAAGAGGTGGCACCTCAATGGAAAGCTTCACCGAGAAGATGGTCCTACTATTGAGTGGGCCAATGGAACCAAGTATTGGTATCTTAATGGAAAGCGACACCGAGAAGATGGTCCTGCTATTGAGGATGCCAATGGAACCAAGTATTGGTATCTCAATGGAAAGTATCACCGAGAAGATGGCCCCGCTTATGAGGGTTCCAATGGAACCAAAGAGTGGTGGCTCAATGGAAAGCTTCACCGAGAAGATGGTCCTGCTATTGAGGATGCCAGCGGAACTAAGAAGTGGTTCCTCAATGGAAAGCGACACCGAGAAGATGGTCCCGCTATTGAGCGGCACAATGGAACCAAAGAGTGGTATCTCAATGGAAAAGAGCTTTCCAAAGAGGAATGGTTTGAGCAGCTAACCGAAGAACAGCAGGAGAAGGCGCTTTTTAATTTGGAAGTTATGGTCTAGGAAAATGTCAAAGCCCATCTGCAGAACCTATCCCGATGGAACCAAAGAGTGGCTCCTCAATGGAAAGCTTCACCAAGAAGATGGTCCCGCTGTTGAGTATTCCGATGGAACTAAGAAGTGGTTCCTCAATGGAGAGCTACACCGAGAAGATGGTCCCGCTGCTGAGCATTCCAATGGAAATAAGTATTGGTTCCTCAATGGAAAGCTTCACCGTGAAGATGGTCCCGCTATTGAGTGGGCCAATGGAAATAAGCATTGGTCTCTCAATGGAAAGTATCACCGAGAAGATGGTCCCGCTGTTGAGTATACCAATGGAAACAAGGTTTGGTATCTCAATGGAATGCCTCTCTCCAAAGAGGAATGGTTTGAGCAGCTAACTGAAGAGCAGCAGGAGAAACTTCTGTTTAACTCAGAGATTATGGTTTAAGCGCAATGTCAAAGCCTATCTGTAAAACTGATTACGATGGAACTAAGAGGTGGCGTCTCAATGGAAAGCTTCACCAAGAAGATGGTCCCGCTATTGAGCATTCCAATGGAAATAAGTGTTGGTTCCTCAATGGAAAGCTTCACCGTGAAGATGGTCCCGCTTATGAGGGTTCCAATGGAACCAAAGAGTGGTGGCTCAATGGAAAGCTTCACCGAGAAGATGGTCCCGCTATTGAGTATCCCGATGGAACCAAAGAGTGGCGTCTCAATGGAAAGCTTCACCGAGAAGATGGTCCCGCTTATGAGGGTTCCAATGGAGACAAAGAGTGGTTCCTCAATGGAAAGCTTCACCGAAAAGATGGTCCCGCTTATGAGGGTTCCAATGGAACCAAAGAGTGGTGGCTCAATGATAAGTCATTCTCTAAAGAGGAATGGTTTGAGCAGCTAACCGAAGAACAGCAGGAGAAGGCGCTTTTCAGCTCAGAAGTTATGACAAGTTAAAAATGACAAGTCTCAATCTACTAATAGTTAGCAGTATTTTACAGCCAACTAACTTATTGGGACGAAAATGATTAAAGACCTCATACTAGTAGCAAATATTCTTGACACGAAGGGGCACTCCAAAGAGGCAGATGTCTTAGATAAAATTATATCAAGAGCATCTAGCACAAACTGGGAAGAGAGTTCAGAGCCAGGGTATGATCCCGGCCCGGCCTTCTATTCGATAGGAGACCTAGAGCTGACCGAAGAAGACTCCATTAGAGCAGAGACAGAATTCAGATGGCTTACTCGGCAGGATATCACACGAGCAGAATCTCTGCCTCCCGGAAAAGAGAAGGATGATATTCTTCCCGAGCTAGCCTTGCTCACCGAAACAAGGTTCCATGACATTTCAATCGGAGAAGAAGAGGATTTTAACTTCCTAAGAGAAACCATAGAAAACAATCCATATGCGGGAGTTGATCTTGGTAGAGATATATATAGTCTTGTCGCTCCGAAAATCTCCTCGGTCCCACTTGGTCGACCACCTGTAGATGAATATGAAATGAGCCTAGAGGAAGATCACCAATCCGATCTACGCAAGGAGGAATTAGATGCCTCCAGAAAAGAAGATGTCATCAAAGCTTTTCAGGAAGCTGTAGCTTTGTCAAAGCAATTAGACGATCCCCTCTCAGAAGATCAAAGGTTAGCGATCGAAGGAGAGCTGGAGGCAAAGATTAATCTTCTTGAATCTTTCGAGTCAAAGTTCGGAATCAAAGTGGGTGACCTCTTCTAGTCTTCGCCAAAATTTTCCTGGGCAAAAACTTTACATGGAGGTCAAATGGATTCTGTCGAGCCATAAGATTCAACTCATAGCACCCATAACATCTTCTCTTTCATCTCATCAGATACCGCATTCATTACGGCTTCAGGATCCGAAAAACGCTGATCACTCTTTACTTTATAAGAGATAATGTAGTCCATATTAGACCTAATTATTTCCCAGCTATATTGGCTATAGCTAATAGGCGGCACTGATTCCCAGTTCTGTCTTATTTCCGAAAAAGCAGAATAAGAAGTATTAAGAATACGCTCAGCCCATAACTCGGAAGAGCTATTAGGCTGGCCTGCAGCAGCACAGCAAGCGGAAGCATAATAGGCAGAGGCGAAAAAGGAAGGAGTTCTATATGATACTCTTCCAGCGGCATAAGCATTTTCAAGAGAAGGATTTTTCAGCCATTTCTTTGCAGCCTCAATGGCAAGAAAACCTCTTTTATCATTAGGGAACCTTGAGTTTACATGAGGCAAGGCATCTTCGGCAAACTTCGTGCATAACCATGTAGCAAGATAATAGTCAAAACCAATTGATTCAAAGGTTACCTTTTTTACAGCGCCCATAGAATTCTCTCTTTCATCTCATCAGATACCGCATTCATTACAGTTTCAGGATCCGTAAACCGTTGGCCGCTATCTCTTTTGTAGGAAATAATATAATCCATATTCTCCTTTATAGTCTCAGTTACATATTGGTCATATGCAATGCCGCCCTCTTTATTAAGAGTCAGCTCAAGATAAGCGGAGTGAGAAGTGTTTTGGATATAGTCCCCCCATCTGATTGACTTAGGAGCAGTGGTTGCTGTTTTAGAGCAACAAATAGCAGCATGATAAATAGAACTAGAATACAAGGGTACCTGAAGAGCAACCCCTTTCGCCTCAAGCGCAGTCTTATGACAAGGGGATTCCAGCCATTTATTTATAGCCCCAATGACAAGAAGCTCCCTTGCAGTATCTTTATATCTCTCTTTTATATGAGGCAAAGCATCTTCGGCAAACTTTACACACAACCATGTAGCAAGATGGCCATCAAATCCGATTGAAGAAAGAGATAAGGGCTTCATAAAACCTCCCGAGAATACGCACCCGTCCACAAAAAATATAGTGCAGGGCAGATCCATATTATTTTTTTTCTAAGCAGCCCCACGGGCAAAAGCTTACCCATTCTGCTAATAGTTATGTTAAATGCATAATCCCCAATAGATCAAGGGGTATGCAAAGGAAGATAAAATGATTAAAGAATTAATTGCATTGGCAAATACCCTTGATTCCAAGGGACATATGAAAGAGGCAGATGCTTTAGATAAGGTTATAAGAAAGATGGGAGGCCAAGAGGAATATCTGGGTCTACCTCTTGGCCTTATCGGTCAGCTAGCCTCTATCTTTGAGGCCCTAGAGCAGAAAAGAAAAAGGGCCAAAGATGATCTCTTGGCAAGCATTATAGACAAAGACAAAGCGACCAGGGATAAACTTAGAATAGAAAATATTTTAGATATGATTGAAGTCTACGCTCCAAACGTAAGTCTTTCCTACAGAGAAGGGAGAGAGTTTAAGCGTGCCCTGATCTCAGTAAGCAGATACGTCGGATTCCCAGCCTTTAAGGCAGGCCTTAAAGATGCAGGGTCAGACAGGGGTGCTGCAGATGAATACAGCGAATATAAGAAAGAGATTAAAGAGTTCCTTGTTGAAGATGATTTCTCCGAAATAAAAGTAGATACACGCCGGTTATTAGAAGATAAGTTTGAAGAAGGAAGCCAGCATTACGTTAAGAGGGAAAAAGAATTAGAACAAGAAATATATAATGAGGTTGATGACATTAGACCGGAAGCATTGTCCGACCTCATTCATACAAGGATTCTAGAAGAGGAAGAAGAAGCTATCGCCATCATGAGCAGCTTGCTTGATATCGCAGAAGCATATCGTGATGATGTGCTTGATGCCATTGCCGAAGCAGACTCTCTTGTTGACCTAGATCCTTCGGGCAAATCTTACCAAGAAAGATTCGATGATTCCCTTGAGCCAATAGGAGAGGGAATAGAAGAGATAGAAGAAGATCTGTCATCTCCTTACACTCCAGACAAAGCCGATAGAGACTCAGTCTTTTCACAACAAGAAGGACCGGATAAAGCAATCGAAGAAAAATATTTCCCCGATAGTTTCTTCAGACGATAGTCAGTCAGTCTACCGCCAAGCAAAGGGGACGGCACCGAAAGGCAGCCGTCCTTTTTTATTTCCCCCAGGGCAAAAGCTTCACAGCCCTTTTCATTTCCCGAGTTCTTGTTAAGAGTTCTTCCTTTCAGAGTTTCCCATATCATTATAAGTATAGGAACAATAAGTATAGGGATAATAACTCAATGGCACGGGCGGCTAAGGATGGGTAGTTGCTTCTGTTTCTCAGTGGGGGTTATGGCTTTGTTTATTCAGTAGGGCTTTAGTCTTATTTTCTCAGTGGGTTTGGTCTTTTTTATGGTGAAAAAAGTCTTTTTTCTGTGAAAAGAGGAAGGTCTTTTTCTGTGAGAAACCGCGGTTTATTATTCTGTAGAAAATTCTTGAAGATTCTGTGGACAGAAGGTAAAAAGCGACCAGGGCAGTTTTTCGCTTTGTTCCATTTTTCTGCTTTTTATATAAGCTTTCAGTTGTTCCGCTTCAGACAGTCCAGAGGCTCTTCCTCAGACAGTCCAGAGGCTCTTCCTCAGACAGTCCAGAGGCTCTTCCTCAGACAGTCCAGAGGCTCTTCCTCAGACAGTCCAGAGGTTCCGCTTAAAAAGAGGTTTCCCAAAAAAATTCTATAAATTTTTTTCAGGATTTGCGACCTATTAATTAGTCGGCCTAAGGTATGGACAATAAGATAAATAGATTGGCGAGGTTCCTAGACAGAAGAAGCTTAACCTCAGAGTCTCAGTTCGCCCTAAGCCTCTTAGGCAAGAGTGCGAGCATTCGCGTTATGGTTCCGGCTGAGCTCATAGAGGCTTACCAGAGTCTCGGAAAAAGAATGAGCGAACTTGACCCGGAGACAAAGATCAGAGTTGGTGGCTGGGACATTGGAAACTTTGCCCAACCAGCTTATATGTTAGAGAGATATAATAAGCGTAAGGGCGGGATTCCCATTGATGCTGAGCGCGGACTGTCAATAAGGGTTCTGTCGGATTACTTTGGAGAAGACGACGAAGAGAGGCTGACGGGCTTTACTCTCGTGAAGCTTATGGACAACAAAGAGATTAACGAGCTTTGGCTTGCAGCAAAGCAGCAAGTTGATCAGTTTGTTTCTGACAATATATAAGAGGCCCCAGCGCACGCCCCGGCCCCATAATCCCAAAGTCGAAAAGACGTTCCGACAAAAAGGGCTATTCCAAATTTTTTTAACAAAAAATTTTCCATAGCCTTATATAAGCTTACTAATTATCTTGGAATAAACAGTCCAGATGGATACGTTGGGGATATAGAATGAGAAGAGATAAGCTCAGAGAGACGCTGAATGGCATAATGTTTCAGGTGCCATACAGCCTAGAGAGAACAAAAGAAAACTTAACGCCGCATCTGATAAGCGGAGAAGAGCAGGACCAGCTTGTCGGAATGTTTGACGAGACAGAGTTCGCCATAAAGTCCGCAAGCGCAAGACTCCAAAGGCTATATAGCGAGATGTTGGCTTTTGCGGAAGACGAGCCCTCTCTAAAGGATATAGATATACATAAGACGATAATGTTCCCGAATGAGTATGAAGTCGAAAATTGGATAGATCGTTTTTATAATTCTTTCACGTATCCTCTTTTAATTGGTGGGAGTTACGGACATGTGGCTGCATTTAACAGAAGTTTTTCTCAGCCATATATGAAGAGAGAAGAGTTTCTGAAAAAGACTCGACATGTAGTGGATGATACGACTAGAAGGACGAAGCTTGTTCCGGAAGATATAGAAGACCTATTGCTAAAGATGGGACTTGGGACAAAAGAAGAGCTTGCGGAAGTCATTCACTTCTTGGGGTCAGGCGGCGTTCCGTATAAGTATAAGACAAGACTTGTGAATTCGGAACAATATAAAGCCGGCGGAATAATTCACCCTCTGAAACACTTATCTCACGAAACAAAATGGGACCTTGTTCTATTGGTCAAAAGGAACTTTGACAGAAACACTCTTATAGGAAGGGGCGAGCCGAACTATATTGGGAAGGCAGAAGAGATGGTGGAAAATTCTTTTTGGCCGAAGGATGCTGAGGGTCCGGAAGAAGGAGAGCCTCAATTTATTCAGGACAGTTATAACAGAGAGAAGTATGTATCTGACTTTTTTAAAAAGGTTCTCGATAATAGCATAGAGTTTCTTTATGAAAAATCTGGATTTGAAATTTTAAATGTTCTATTGGAATTCACAACGAATAGCATCTCCGAATATGCAGAGCGCAAGATAGAAGGCTTCAGGAGAGTTCTTTCTGCCTATGGGGTTTCGGAAGAAGAACTTGACAGCATTAAGACTATATTCAAGAAGAAGCTTGAAAGCTTCAGGCCTCCCGGATATGTCAAAGGCTCTCTATTTGGAACTCACAGGTTACTCTTAAGTCCAAGCGCAACGACTCTCAAAGTATGCCTTGAACATTTAAGTCCATCTTTTCGGCCTCCAAAGACTAAAAGTCCAAGAGAGAATTTGATTGCGCTCTTTAGCCAGCGAGGGCAGAAGCATATTAATGAAATAGATTTGTCATCGGAAAAAGAATCCATTATTGATGCTCAGCAAATTATTGCAAAAATTGATAAAGAAATAGCTCTAGAAATTAAATCCTTTGGAGTCGAAGTTTACTTACCGGGGCTGTATCAGATGACAGAGCAGATCGATAAATCTGCGGACGTAGGGTATCTTTTGGCAAACAGTGTAAGAGAAGGCTTCGCCGCCTTTAATAACATGGAGGCAAACTCATTTGAACTTGAAGAGGCGACTAAAAATGGCAATGCGCACGCTATCAGGCGCACTGTTATGTCAGAGAGATTTCAAAGTCATGGAACTATTGGCTTTAGAAATTACAATAAGATTCTCGCAGACCTAAATCCTATCGACTCCTTTACGGAAGACAGCGACTCTGTCAGCGATAAAGTCCGCCAAGAGCTGTTGAGCTTAAGGCTGAAGAGAAGAGGGCTTCTGCAGAGGCTAAGTGAGGATTTCAAGGCAGGGAGAGAAAGCTCCGAAGAGCTTCAGCGAAGAGCAAATGACCCTGAGTTTCTTAAAGAAATGAAGGAAATAAACAAGGCCTATAGAGACGCTATTTTAAAAAAGAATCAATTTTGGAATCCGGATCTCCCTCATAAGGCAGACTTATTTGAGAAATTTTCCAAAAAAGTTCTCCAAAAAATTTACGCAGAAGAAGAAGCTTTTATGACCGGAAAGCGAGATACTCTTTACGATAAATCTCAGAGCATTGGAGATAAGCTGGGAATTGAAGATTTGATCCTAAATCATTATGGAGATGTATCTACAATATCTGTAAGGTTACACCGCATATTAAAGAGTTCAGAAAATGTACAGAACCTTTACATCGCCCTTTCTTCTCCAGAGGAATTTAACACTATTGATAAAATGCATATTTTCCTATTAAAGCTTCTTTCTGTTACGAAGAAGCACCAAGAGGATTTAAGGCATTACAGGTTAGAGTTATTGGAGAACGCAGACTTTCGAAACTTGATAGTACACCTGACCGGAACCAAGGCTGACAAGATCGAAAAACTTTTGTCTATTGCAAATCTTATAGACAACGCCAACGTATATATTGGAGATATCGTAGATTCAAAATATACGGATAAGATGCATCTGGACGTTATGCAGAAGGTCGTTCAGATTCATAGCAAGATAGATTCTAACTATAATGTTTATCAAGGCGTGCTTTCTGCCAAGCAGAAGCTTCTTGACTCTCTTGGCAAAGAAGCGGGAGAATCTTTCTTTCCAAAAGAAGCAGTAGACATTCTGCAAAAATTGCATATGGTCGAAACTATTGATAGTGTCATTGAGATCTTTGGGCTCAATCCCCTATCTCTTTCTGGCGAAAGTTTTCAAAAATCAAAAAGAATAATTTCTTTGGTTTCTTTCTGCATTGAGGCAATGGAGATAGTCGGAGCTGTAGAAAAATATTATGAACATACTGAGCCCAAACATAAGGCTCTCTTTAAATTAAACATGGAGACACCCACGTTTAGATTCAGAGTCCTTAATGACCTAGATCCATATCACTTCAAGGTGGGCATTGATACCGATTGTTGCCAACGAATAGGAGGAGTGGGTGAGGCTGCTGCAATTGACTCTTTTGTAAATCCATTAGCAGGAGTTGTTATTCTGGAGATTAAAAATAATGGAGAGTGGGATATAGCTGCTCAATCTTACTTTCATTATGTCCCAAAGAAAAATCTTATTATATTAGATAATATTGAGTCTATTATGAAAAAGAAAACGGCGCTGAAGCTTGCCGGATATCCTTATCCAAAGATGTATTTGGCATTAGCCCAACACGCTAAATCCCAGGGAATTGATGAACTCATAGTAGGAAAAGAATATACTGATGTAATTTCCGGAAGAGACTTTGAGAAAGACAAAAGAAAGAAGGATCCAAGAAGCTTCTCTGTTGAAGATCCTTATTCCGATTATAGCCCAAAAAGCTCTTACGATTTAATGAAGCCAAAATTTGATTTGGATAATCCTCCCGAAATCATCTCCACACAAAAGGTTGAAGCAGATACAGACTATGCTATGCTGAAGATTGCGGTGCTCAACTTTCTTAATCCGAGCTTGGGAATTTCAAAGCTTGCAACGCTTAGAGACTACCTTGAGCTCAGGGGAGCAAAGCAAGAAGCTAACTATTTGAATTCTATTATTTTTTCAGAATAAACCATAATGAGGAGACTATATATGAGAAATAGAGCCAAACAGCTTATAGCACTTGCCGACAAGGCGGATCAACAAGGCAATCGCAAAGAGGCAAATCGCTTAGATCGCCTCATAAAGAGAGCTGTCTTCGGCGGAGACAAAAGAACTCCAAAGGATATGATGGCCAGCAATATTTATGAGGAAGATCTTAGAGCCGATAGGGATGAAAAAGAGTATTTAGAAGACGCTGCTTACTGGGAAGACTATGATTCCTTTGCTGACTATGAACCTGATGATAGCGATCACTTATTCTTTGACGAAGATATACACGGACCTAGTAAGTCTCAGTTTTTATCCCTTCAAATGAACTCTAACAAGAAGCGTATAGACGCCGCGCTTCAGGACCCGGCCATCAATGACAGAGAGTGGATCCAGAACCTTATTGGTGATCTGAATCAAAGAATAGATCTCATGGCCGAATCAAAGTCAGAGGCAGAATCTAAGCTTCCGGAAGAAGGTGATCTCATTCACTTTGAAGAACCTGAGCCTGAGTCAGAGCCGCAAGATTGGCCCTGGAGACACACGAAAGATGATCTAACTGCGAAGTATCCCAGGAGCTAACTATGAGCAAGACCTCTTCTCTCTTTTCCCTTTTCTCCTTTCTTAAGAAGAATCATTCAAATGAAGCCAAGGCCCTTAAGTCTTTGGCTAATGAAGCTAATCTAGATACGGAGGATTGGGACACAGACGAAGAGGAGGCTCTTATAGAAAGGGCTCCTAAATATCAGTCCTTATACCAAAGCGATATAAGCCCTGTTGAGCTTCCGAAAGAAAAGAGCACCCCTTATAAGGGGAATCTTTCAGAGGAAGTTTTAGAAAAATTAAACGATGCAGTAGCATCTGTATCTCAAAGTTTTGCCGCCATAAAATTCGATCCGGAAGAAGCTTCGGAGCAAATGAGAGAACTTGTATCTGCAGTGGAGTCGCTTGGAAACGGAAGCTTTAGTCTGCTAGGCGGCGGCACAGAGGGACGAGCATTTGATATTGGAAACGATAAAGTTCTAAAGATCTTCTGGACTAAGTATAGAGATGGAGAAAAAAGCGAGCTAGCAAGAGGGCTTTTATTTGAAAATAAAAGCCTCCCGGCAGATGAGACTATGATTTTTGCATCTGGATCTTTGAACAAAGATATAGGGTGGAAGATTCTTGAAAAATTTGTGGACTCTTCATCTTATGTTGCCAGAGAAGAAAGCGAAAGAGGAGGAGTGGAAAGCAGATCTTCAGGCAGAGTTTTTCATGAGCTTGCATTAGTAGCAAGGTCGATTGCTGGAAGCATGCACTTCTGGGAGAGTGAGCATCCAGGCCTTAAGGAGGACAAGCGGTCTTTTAATGCAGAGTATAGAGAGCCTTCCTCTGCCCTGGCCAATCTGGATAAGCTTAGCAAAGAGGTTGTCGCAGACGGAATTGAGTACGCTATATCTCTTAAAGAAGACTCCAGAGTTGGACAGAGAATAGGTAACGCGAAGAGATACGTTGAGTCATCTACTCTAGGAAAAGACGTAGCCGAAGATTGGATGGATAAGTTTATTAAGCATGTATTTTATCTGTGGCTAACAAATAGAGATCTTGACTTTGGGCATCCCAATCTTGGATTCCGTCCTTCCACAGGAACTTTCGCCTTCTTTGATACTTAGGCTTATCAGGGGGTCTCGTTAACTAGATTCTATCTAGACGGACTCCATTAGCTCGCTAGAGCTAAAAAATCGGCCGCGCGAACGAAAAAACAAACCTATTCTTTGTCTTCGGGGCTTTCAAAGGAAGTCTTCTTGCGAATCCCCTTAAAGGCAGCTTTTACTAACTCTATTCCTAACGCAGCCTCAAGCGTAGATAGGTCTGCACTTTTTACAATATAATTCTGCGCTCCGCACTTAAGAGCCTGAATGACTATGCTAGAGTGGTCATGCCCAGTATACATGATTACTGGTAGATCAGAATATCTTTCGTCTTCTTTGAGCTTCTTTAAAATTTCGAGTCCAGAGATTGCGCCCAAGTCTACGTCTAATACCGCTATATCGTACTTAATGGCCGAGCCAGACTTCACTTCGTTCAAAAAGACGTCTGGTGACGAATAGACCGTTAGTTCATATGGCCCACTTACAGTCTTTAGCGCTTCTTCAAAAAGAATCGCATCTGAAACGCTATCTTCAACTAACACTATTTCTATAGGCATTTTCTTTTCCTCTATACTTTAAATTCGGGAATTATGACAAGAACTGTCGTTCCTTTCTCGCTTGAGGCTTCCACCTTAACTGTGCCACCTATTCTGCTAAGAACTCTTTTGACAGAAGAGAGTCCGAGTCCAAATCCATCTGATACAGATAACTTGATTCCGTTATGCCTAAAGAAAGGTTCAAAGATTTTCTCCTGAAATTCTTCCGGAATACCTCTTCCATGATCTATTACCCTTAGCTCAAATGCACCGCCTTTATTCTTGGTTACGTTAACGTTAACCTCAGAATCTTTTGAATATTTGATTGCATTTGAAATTAAGTTTTGAAGAACTGTATACACCTCAGTATAAGAGGCTCCTACGTTTGCTTCTTTTTGAGAACTCTTTTTGAGAATAATATTGTTGTCTTTCGCCATCTCTCCAAGGTCTCTGAATACTTCCTCAATTAAAGTGCTAAGGTCGGTTCTCCCCTCTGATCTGTTTCTAGTCCCCAGCTTTGCATAGCTAAGAGTCTCCCGAATAAGACCTCCAAGCCTTAGGCTTGCCTCTTCGATTAGAGACATATAGATCTCTGCCTTATCTGATAAATCTTTTTCAGCCAAATCTATTCTGAGTAACGCAAGCATCCCGCTAATTGTTCTGAGGGGTTCTCTTAGGTCATGAGATACGTAGTATGCAAAGTTATTCAGCCATTCATTTGATTCTTCTAGCTCTTTTGCCACGCTAAATTCCTTGGTCTTATTGATATAGGAAACGGCCATACAGTAGGTCTCAATAGGAAAAATATGCACGTCATAATATTCAAGCATATTATTCGGATGCGGATAAGGAAGCATATAAATGTTTGAAGCCTCTCTATCGAACATAGCCTTTTTATAGTTATCATACAGCGGAGTTCCAAGTAAAAGTGGAAACGCGTCTTTTAGATGTTTTCCAATATGTATTGTTACCGGCTCTCCGGCCATAGTATCTGCTGCCTCATTTGCATAAATAAGATTCATATCTTCGGGCTTGCCCGATGGGTCTTTTTCCCATACGATAAATCCAACTGGGCATTTATCCATTATATTATACATAATATATCATCTCCTACCCGCCCCTCACAACGTTAATGGTAACATTAAATGTAGTTCTATTAGTAGTCTCAAACAAAAGGGGCGTGTTGCGAGGCAAGGAGCTTTTTTTGGCTTATTTGATTTTTCGTAATACACCCCTGCCCTCCACTATATTTCTGTGGAGACCGGAGCGTTTATGAAGGTGCCTGACGATTATCTTGCCCTTGCTGTATCGCAAGCAAAGAAGTCTCCCATGCACTACAAGCATGGCAGCGTTATCTGGAAGTCCAATAAGATTCTTGGCGCGGGATACAATTATCCTGTCGCCCCTCCCGGTGGCAATAAGCGTCGGTTTTCTATTCATGCGGAGAGGAACTGTCTGAAGGGACTTCGTGGAGATCAAATCTACGGGGCCGACCTTCTTTCTGTGAGGATTGTATCCGGCGATAACTTCGCGGCATCTAAGCCGTGTAGGGGGTGCATGAAGCTTCTCCGAAGAAAAAATCTCAAGTCCATTTACTGGTTTGATTCCGATGGGCTTCTCAATAGGGCATTTTTAAATTGACAACTCTTGAACGAGTCGCTCGCGTGACTCCCTTTTCTTTCTTTCTTATTTCTGTTTATGCAATCTTTCTTACTCCGGCAATTGTGCTGGCTTCTTATTTGGGATGAATAATGGGGCTTGATCAATATGCTTACGCTCAAAAGGGCTCTGACTTTGACAATCTTGATGAAAAAATTCTCATTGCTCAGTGGCGTAAGCACGCAAACCTTCAGGGTTGGATGGAAGATCTGTATCGCCTAAGAGGCGGAACTGATGAATTTAACTGTGTCAGCCTGAGACTTTCAGAAGATGACATTCTGCGTTTGGGACGTGAGCATCGCAATCTTAGTGCGACCACAGGTTTCTTCTTTGGAGAGACAATTCCTGAGAAAGTAGAGCAAACAGAAGAGTTTATTGATTTGGCTCTCAGCTATATAAGCAAGGGGTATGCAATCGTGTACTCATCTTGGTGGTAATATGAACGAAGAAGAAAAGACTCTTATTAAGTGGCTTATGGAGCATCCTCTTTGGACCCATGACCACTTCATTCCTGTTCCACCGGCCGGAATGGACGTTCGAGATATGTTTGACGAAAACTCTGATGGAACCTTCTCTGTCGTAGACAGGTCTGATTGGCCTATTGAAAATGTAGGCGACGGAGGGTTTGAGGAGGCTGTTCATGTCAGCTATGTTTTCGTAAATCCTCTCACAGAGAGTATCGAGGTAGATGATTCTTTGAACACTGCCTTTCGTGTATGGGTTGAAGCAGGAGGTTGGTACGACCAATCTCAGGACACTCTCCTTCTTCCTAGTGGTGGTTGGAATCAGTATAACAAGTGGATTTCTGAACACGATTATCGGCTCAACTGTGGCGCTCCCACTGTTACCGAGGCTTTCTTGCAACTTGCAGAGCTTGTTAAGACTTACTATAACGACGATGGTTCTCCCAAGGAAGTCGAGAATGACTGAGGAAGAGTTGGACGATTTGGCGGAAAGTTTGCGTCGTATGGTCTTAGTACAAGTAGATAGGGAATTTTCTGAGCGAAAAATTGGCCTATCCAGCCTTCCTCCATTTGAAATTAAGTTGGCCAAACACGCTGCTCTAAAGGGGATTCGGGACGCCTGCACAAAGATCCTTAAGGAATGGTGAAGGAAAATGAAGCGACCTATCATTGGACAGGAGGCTATTTGCCCAGACGGTCTTGGGCGAGTAGAGGCATTCAAAGGAAACTCTAAGTCTGGATGGATTAAGGTGAAGACTTACCTCAAAAACCGTGGATGCGAATGGGCTTGGCATAACGTAAGGCTAATCGACCCAATGGGTTGTAGATGTTTCGAGCCTTCAGAAAAATTTAGCGGACATGACGTAAGGCAAGATTAAGCTTTAATAAAGAGGACGCACGCGCGAGCAAGCGCGCAAGTGACACCGGGTTGGAGTCAATTATATTTTTTGTAATATGGTTTGGCCCTGCACTATATCAAGGCGAGCGATACGGAGTTACAAAAGGCGAAGATAAAAGCGGAACAAGGTAATGGATACAGGGCGATAGCTCAATCGGTTAGAGCGTCAGTCTCATAAACTGCAGGTTCCGGGTTCAAGTCCCGGTCGCCCTACCATTACACTACAAGAGGGCTAAATAATGAGCAACCTTAATTGTAGAAATTGTTTTGACTGCTTGAACGAGCCGGACAAGGGTTTCTTAATCCTGCCACACAGAGGATGATTGTTTGCGCTAAGTGTGGCAATAAACGGTGCCCCAAAGCTTCCAGTCATAATAATAGCTGCTCAAATTCCAACGAATTAATTTCTTACTCAAAAGATATTTCGAAAAAGCGGTAATCGCTTTGGTCTCGCTTCTTGTGCCTTATAGGCTGCCATAAGGTTATGTCTGAATCTGGAAAAGATTATGGACGAACTATCTTTTTTACAGATAAATCATCTTTATCCTGGTT
>Ga0208013_1000869_pt1 | contig 15250 bp, 18 predicted proteins | sample 16_taG_FD_184091 | JGI IMG/M metagenome (GOLD analysis project Ga0208013, IMG submission 184091) | Marine viral communities from the Subarctic Pacific Ocean - 16_ETSP_OMZ_AT15313 metaG (SPAdes) (version 2) | ecosystem: Environmental > Aquatic > Marine > Oceanic | place: Pacific Ocean | collected...
TTTAGGTTTGTAATTCTTCTTTATACTACCCATCCATGAAACCCTGTATCTTTATCTGGGTAAATATCTTGATTAGAATTACTATAATATTCGTCAAACTTAGTAGGTGCGTTAAAACTCATATAATCTATAAATCTCTGTGCATAGTATTCTGCAAAATCTCTTTCCTTTTGTATTAAGAAATCTATCTCTTCTTTGCTTGCGTTAGAGCTGTTTTCTGAGTTGTGCTTATATACACCTCCATTTGATATAGAATATGCAGCAAACGGCAAGTATTCTACCATAGCGTAGTGAATAAGCATTGGTTGTATGTAATCATTTACTAAAGATAAGTAATCTCCAGTTAATGAACCAGCTAATATATCAGCACTTATTTTATCGTATAAATCTGTACCTAGATAGTTTTGTATATGTATTTCTTGAGCCAGATCAATAAACTGTATAAATTTATCTGTATCTACATTTGAATTTAGTGCAGTGTTTTTTACTAAATCTGACCTCTTTATAAATAGTGCTTTTGCCATTACTCTTCTGTATTAATTGATTCTTCTTCTATTATTTCACTATCATCTTTTTTTATACCAGTTTCTTTTTCTACTTCTGCATCAGTTACAGCATTAGTAAGATCAGTAAATTCTAAAGGTTGTAGTGTTTTAAAGTATATATCTAATTCGATTCCGTTATACAATAATACTTTTTCTAGTTCATCTAGTATAGTAACTTGCATTGGTCGTATTACTGTATTATCCATCAGTAATGAAGCTGTCTGTAATTCTTCAGCGTTATTACCTAATCCAGTATTATCTTTTATACCAACTAACATAGGAGATACTATTCTGTGTGATACCATAACCTTTCTCATAGATTCATCACTTAAGAATTTATATTGTTCATGTGCGTCACTTAGTATAACTGGCTCAATACTTGCAGACAATTCTTTACTGTCATTAAATGCCAATATAAATCTACCAGCATTAGAAGAACCACTAAACTTTTCTTGAATATTGCTTTCTATAAGCGATCTTTGCTCCTCTGTTGGAACACCATTATTAAAGTTAATAAGCATACTTGGTGCTAAACCATTCTGTATATTATTTATATGATAATTAGCTATTTCTTCTTCTAGTTCTGCATATTGTAATCCTCCTTGATAATCAACTGGAGAATAGTAATAAAATCCAGCTCTATAAGGTTTAATATATAATATCTCTAATCCTGATTTACTTGTTCCAAATGCAGGTATTCTTTTAGGTGTATTCTTAAAACTTACTTCTGACCAATCTTTAGAGTAGTAAAACCCTTGTATCTCACCCTTGTTATTTGCTTTCTCTGCTCTTAACGTCTCTACAGGTATATGTTCTACTTGCACAATCTTTTTGCGGTCCTTAGAATAGATTATTTGAAGTGCAGCTTGTCCCATCATTTTATAGTCATAGCATATCTTTTTCATACAAGATTTAGTAAAGAGTTCTTTCATTTCTTTATAATCTTTTCCTTTTGTGTCTTCTTCAACAGCATCTATACCTTTTCCGTATATCATTTCTGCTATACCATTTATAGCAGCATTATTTGTAGCACTTCCATTATATCTATCTATAAGATAATCAAAGTAATTATTGTCTTCTCCATACTCTACCCAATCTCTATTGTATTGTTCTACAATCTCTGGTCGTGTATAAGATGACATATTAACTATATGTATCTTGCCTTTTTCTACTTTAGGCAAAGGATTACGAGCTAATCTCTTTTTTGCCATTTTATTTACTTTTCTCATATTATTACAAAATCGTTATCGTATGTGTTTTCTGTAGTGTATTCTCCAGAATGTACATCAAAGGTATTAAAATTAGTTTGATCTGTACAGAAAATAGAACCTCTATATATAATAGTTGATCCATTCTTAATAGCAAATGAATAAAATCTGCCTTCAATCATTAAGTTATTAGATTGGTTATCTACAAATGTTCCTGTAACAGTCATGTAACCATTAGAGTTAGTTACTGTAACTGAAACAGTATTAACTTTTCTTGTAGATTTATCAGTAAGTTCAAACGTAACTGAGCTTTGTGCACTTCTAGGAATTACTTTAAAACTCTGGCTGTTTGTTGATGTAGTTAATATTACCATATTATAAATAACGAATAATTTGGTATTTGTTTCAATAAAAAAAGGGATACCGAAGCATCCCTTAATTTCACCTAATTAAATTTAGTTATTATGAATTAGTACCTACTATTACATTAACAAAAGCGTTATCTAATGTAGTTTGCACTGTTTCTGTAGCAGAAGTTTTTTCTATAAAGTTAGCAGGAGCTTTTTCCATACCAGTTAAAGTAAGTGTGTAACCACTTAAATCACCCATAGCAGCACCAGTCACTATTGTTCCACCAGAAACATCAGCACCATGCTCAACTCCCATTACAAATAAATTTGAATTATAATCTTCTACAACCACTACAGGTCGTCCATAAGCTAACAATTTTAATTCTTTATTGTCTTCTTTAGTCAATTTGTGTAGTGTTAAATTTAATGTTTGTTCAAAGAATGTAGTTCCGTTTTCTCTTGACGAGGTAATGTTTTGTTCAAAAGAAGAATTTCCTTTTAACTCATATTTATGACCTTCTACTTCCTCAGTAGAGCTAGTGCCTAAAGTTTCAACTAATGTATCATCTGTTGAATCAAAAGTAATACTCTTATTAGTATCGTCATAATTTATAAAGTAAACATTTCTCAAGCCGCCGACAACATCTTTACAAGGTTCTTTTCTACCTAAGTTTATTCCACAAGCCATAGTTTATTATTTTTATTATAAAAAAAGGGTAAGTAGATATACAGCTACCTACCCTAATTTTTGGTTAATTTAATTTATTAAGAATAAAGAACGATTTCTGATCCTATTCCGTATTGTACACCAGATGTAAATCTCATAACAACTCTTACGTTTTGAGAACCATCTAAGTCAGCCATATCAATAACTTTTACTTCGTTGTGGTCAGATAATAATCCAGTTCCAAAGAATAAGTTTGATTTTTGAGCAGCAACAGCTTTGTTGTCAGCAAGTCCGTTAGCAACAAATAATTTAACACCATCAAAAGATAATGCTCCATTTTGCCACCACATAGTGCCTTGTCCATTTACACCGTTAGCTCCTATGTCAGATACATTTTCTGATCCAGCAGCATTCTGTAGTATTCCAAATCCTCCTAAAGCTCTTACATAAGCTCTAGCAATATTTTGAGATACATAGATAAATAAATCTTCTTTTCCGTATAAAGCAGAAGGAACAGCGTCAACTATTTTTCCTAATTCTGCAATAACATTAGAAGATGTAATAGTTGCACCAGAAACGTCAATAACGTCTGAATCAGCAGCCATTAATGTAGTAAATCCATCGAATTCACCAGCATTACTGTCATCACCTTTCCATATAGTGTTTTCTGTTTTTTCAGCAACTAATCCAGATACATGACCAATTAAGTAGTCACTAAATTTAGGAGGTAGGTTGTCAAATGCAGAATATCCCATTTGTACAGCTTCCCAATCTGATCTGAAATCTTGCTTACATAATTGTAAGTTTACTTGTAATTCTTTTGGTTGAAGAACTCTTTCTGTTAGCGTAATAGTTGAAGTAGCAGCAAAGTCACAAGTACCATCAGCGATTAGATCACTGCTAGTAGCTAGTTTTTTGATTACTTCTTTAAACTTTACGTTTGGTTTAATTTCTATACCACCTCTATCAAGTGTAACACCTGATAATAAAGCAGCAGAGATGTACTTCCCAGCAAATTCGCCAGCATAAGTACTTGTAATTGATGTAGTAGTAGCCATTTTTTAATTGTTTTTAGTTTGGTTTATTTTAAATTAGCAATTTTGTTCATTACTCTATCTCTAGTGTTCATTACTCTGTTTTGACCAAAAGATTTAAAGTTTTGTTTTACATCCCCTTCAGGGTTGTGTGAGATTGGTTCAGATGCTGGTTCAGCAGATAACTTCTCTATTTTAGTTTCCATAGATAGTTTTTCTTCACTGTAACCTAATTTCATTTCTTCAATCAATCCTTTTAATTCAGATATCTTTGAATCAAACTCGTCTCTTCCAACGTATTTAGTTTCATCCATTTCAATCTCTTCAGAAACTTCCTCAATAGCAGGAATTTCTTCTTGTAGCTCTTCAGAAACAACTTCTTCAGAATTTAAATCCTCTTTCTTATCTTCACAAGCACAAGCTAGTTCAGTTAATTCTTGAGATAATTTTTCTTCTTCTTTAACTTGTTCCGAAAGATTTACTTCGTTTTTCACTTCGACTTCTTTAACTTCATCTTTTTTAACTAAGGATAGTTTTTCCATGATGTCGTTTAAAATCGAGGTAGCTTTAGTGTTTTCCATAAATTTCGATTATTAAATTAATTTATTACTAATTAACTGTATGTAAAAGGGTTGTTGCATTTTTATACTTTGCCAACTCCTTGACTTCTATAAGTTCCGTCACAGCACTTTTTTGAGTATGTTCCGTTCTTACATAAACAACCTCTTTTTTTATTTGTAGGTACAGCTTTTCCTACAGTTTCATTTGTTTTTCTCATAGTTATTGTTTAGGTATGCAATTAGGCACTTTTCTTCCGTTTTTATCTTTCATTCCGACTTGCTCATATCCTGCTTGACATGGATCATCGTCATTTAAATCTAGTTCTCCAAGTTCTCTTAACTTACCTCTTGACCAACCTAAACCTGCTTTACCTCCCCATAATAAATAAGATATAGTTCCACAAGCTTTACTATCTCCAGCATCGTAATATGTCTCTGCTCGACTTAGGTATGAATACATTCTTTTTATAGTTGACACACTTAGTTTTTCACCTCTTGACAACTGTTGTGCACGAATTTTCCCTACGCTTGTAGCACATTTGTTATTTACCTTTTTATTAAGTTCAATACCTCTTTTAGCATTGTTTCTAACACCACTTCCATAATCACTATATGTAGCAAACTCATATTTGTTATCTAATATTGAATTGGCAATTTCTAATAGTATTTCAGTTGCTTCTTCTTCATTATGTATTTCTTCTATCTTACTCATAGCAATTTTATCAGTAAAATAACCTTCTATAGAAAATCCTTTTACTTTGCCTGTTTTAACATAATCATTCCAAACATCATCATTATTAACTTTCATAGATACCATCCAAGTTCCTACTGGTAAATTCATATCATACTTTCTTGACTTATCATGTACATCGTCTTCTATGATCCAAGATTCTACTACAGACAAACCATATAATTCAGCTTGATGTTCTAATGTAGATTTGTTTTGATTACCTCTCATTAAGAATAATTGTGAAGCTTGTCTTACTGTATCTTCACTAAAGAATATATAGTATTCATCTTCACCGTTTCTTCTGTAAATGTTTTTATTAGGCACTAAAGCAGCACCCATTAATATTCTCTTTTCTTTACTAACTTCAGCTAGTTTAATCTCTTGCTGTTTAGATAATGCAATAAAATTTTCTTCTATTGCTGGCTCGTCTACTATAGATATAGCTTCTATGCCAGATAATTCTTGTTCTTCGTCTATAATTAATTCTACTATTTTCATACTAAATTTATTTTAATAATTAACCGACTGTTGCGGTATCTGTAATGTTTCTATCTAATTCCTGAGCTGATGATATGTCTCCACTTACAACATAAGCTCTTAATGGTTGTCCAAATTGACCACTTATAACTTGACCTAGCTGATTAGCACTTCCTTGTCCTACAACATTAAAGTCAGGAGATTGAACTGAAACTGGTGCATTTCCACCTGTAACTGCTGATGTCTCTTTCATGGCAGGAGATTTAACAGACATAATTGCTTTTACATTTGCTAAACCACTTAATATAGCTGCTGCTCTTGCTATTTGTGCTCTAATTGGAGCATCAGGTGTTAGTAGCATTTGACTTTCATAAGCTTTTTGTGCTGCTGAATATGTAGATACTAAGGTTCCTGCAACAGCAAGTGCTTTGCCAACACCAGTAGCTTTACCAGCTATTTTTGATGCAGACATTAATCCTTTTCCTATATTGTCTAACGCTTCTAGTTTTGATTTAGTTTCTAAATCATCTATTTTTTTACTTGTTTTTTGATTATCTTCTTTATTCTTTAATCTAATAGCAGCATAATAAGCTTCTATATCTGTTATAGCTTTTTCTTTATCTTCTGTAGATAGTTTTAATTTATCTAATGCTAATATTGCTAATTCTTCTTCTTTTGCAACTTTTGCTAATTGTTTCTCTTCAAATACTGCTAATTCATCTAAAGTTTCTGGATCATCAACTCTATCTTCTTCTACTTTTAGTTTACCTAATTGATATTTGTCTCTAATCTTTTGTAGTTGTTCTTGTTTCTTTTCCTCTTTTTCTAATTCTATTTTATCATATTTATCTTGTATAGCTAAAATTTCTGAATCTCTTGCTTCTTTTAATAATTTTGTGTCTATACCTAAAGCGTCTGCTATTTCTATAAGTTTTATGTATTTTTCTTCTGCTTGTAATAATTCTACCTGTTCATCTGTAAGTTTACTTTCAAAGTATTGGTTTTCTACTTTTTGTTTATCTTTTAAGAACTTATTTAAACCTTTAATAAAATCATCATAAAACTTTTCTGTTTTATCTGCATCTTTTTTACCACCATCTTTGCCGCCTAAAAAGGAAGTATCCGTTAACTCTCTTACCTTGTCTAATATTACGTCTGATTCTTTTATTACAGATTTACTTCTTTTTTCAAAAGACGCTATATATTCTTCACTTGATCTTTCAACTACTTCTTGAGTTTGTCCATATACTTGTGTTTGTATTTTTTGTGTTAAACCTTCTTCTTTAGCAAACTTTTTAATTGCTTGTAACCTTTTTTCATCGTCTTCTATTTCTTCTATTAAAATAACTTTTCTTCTTTTAGCTAAAAGCTCAGAATTATCTTGTACTAATTTATCAATTTCAATTCTTGATGCTTGTGCTATTGCATATTGATTTATTTTTTCTTTTACTTTATCTAAATTATTACCGTACTCAAAATCTTCTTCTTTTAAATCAGGAACTAAAGAAATTAATTCATCAATTATATTTTTTCTTTCTTCTTCTGTTGTATTAACATCCTCTATAACTTTTATATATTCTTCGGCAATAACTATATTAGCGTCTAAACTGTTTAAAGATTCAGCAAGTTCTTTAGTTGATTTTGCGGCTTTTTTTGCCTCTGCATCCATACCAGTAAAAAAATCTAATATTTTAGGACCAAATGAAATTAATAATTGAACACCTATTAATATACCGCCAACACCCCATAATGATTTTCCTAGTTCTTGCAACGATTTTACAACACCGCCGTTAGTTTCAGCAAAACTAGAAAACAAAGTTACAACCTGTGATAAGTTGTTTGCTATAGCAGTAAACCCATAAGAAGCATCAGAAGCTAAACGCCCAGTTTCTAATAATATTGCATTGTTTAATCCAGATTGTGCTCTACCTTGTTTTTGTGCCGCAACAACATTCATCTCTGCTGCTGCTTGTGCTTTTAATTTATTTACTAGATTCTTTTTCTGTATAGCAGATTTTTCGTCATTTATGATTTGTTGTCTCTGTTCTTTATTTAATATGGTAATCTTACTAGATAATTTCTGAACTTCATCGCCAGTTTTTTTTATCTTTTTACTAGCTTTATCATTTAATATAACCTGTATAAGTACCTTTTTAGTTGCCATGTCTTAATCTTTTTAGCTGTTCTTTCATTTGTTCAAAATCTTTTATTCCTGCATATTTACCTTTTGCAATTTCTACATTCTCGCTTACACCGTACCAGTGATCTGCATTTAATAAGTCAAGTATATTTTTTATCATAATATTATATTTTATCCTCCTCCACTACAAGTTAAAGGGTATGAAACAGTAACATCAAATTCAGATTGCCAAAATCCTTGTTTTCTATAAGAAGGAGTTGTCATAGTCATACCATCTGCATACCAGTTGTCATAATTATTTGAATTACCATATTTACCGTTAGGTGCAAATACAGTTAACGATTTATTAGAATATATTTTACCTGTAGTTTCTGATCCAAATGTTATTGACGGTACGTCAGAATATACAGTCACTAAAGTTCCGTTATCACAAGCATTACCACTAAAAGCATAATATAATTGTATTTCATAATATGTAGGAGGTAATACATTTAATAGCTCAAACTTGCTTATTTCTGTCATAAAGTTTGTATCTATTTTGTTTATAATATATTGTTGATCGTTAATTATCAACTTATCGTTTAGTTTGTGATTTATTAATATTTCTTGTGATAAGTGTGAATCTATCTTTAATATCTTCTTTCTTTTGTCAAACAAATCTCTTATGTAGTTACCATAAAAGTTTCTAAACAAAGAGTTTGTGTTGCCATTATAATCTGTTAATGTCCACTCGTCAACTTCATTGTCAAAGTTTAATGTAAACTCTGGATATATATCTAAGTTTGAACTATAACTGTTATTATAATTATAAAGTACTTTACTTTCACCAGAAACATTTGTATTACTTGGTCGCCAATATCTAGTTATATTATTAGGAGGATTATTAGGAATGTTATCTACATCTATCCAATTAATATATTGACTAGAAATATCTTCTCTAATACCATAAAATAATAATGGATTAGTTAATACAGGATCGTAATCTCCTATAGCAGGATAATTGTCTAAGTCAGAATCAAACTTACCATCTGCTGCATAACCCCATAATATTTCTGTTATATCACCGTTATTATCATCAAACAATCTTTCATACTTCATGTGTTCAAAAGGCAATTCTACTTTATAGGTTTTACCAGAATCTAAACCAGATAAAGTAAACCTTTCGTTTCCAAATACATCATTAAATTGTTCTTTATGTTCTTTTGCTAATAAAGTTTTAGGTTCTTTATATTTGAAATCTATTGTTTTATATACTATTGGTGCTTCAACAACACTTTTTTCTACATCAACATATTTGCTTATATCATAACTTCCACCAGATATATTGTTTTGTGCATTTGTGTAGAAGTCGTCTAGGGTTTCAACTACAATTTTACCAAAATTAGAACTAGCATAATTATCTTCGTAATATGCTGTTAAATTAAACATCTTAAATATACCAGTTAAGAAATCTATAGTTTTTAGTTTAGGTAAGTGATCTTTTACTATTATTTGACTTAATGTGTTTATTTCGGCAGGACTAGTAACATACACAGCTTGAAGAGTGTTTGTTTGATTATCGTCAACCTCTTCATAATCTAATGTCAATGTAGGTGTAAAAAATACAGTAGATTCTGCTTCAACTGTCCAAGATATATTATAATAAGTTACAGGAACATCTTCTATAAATTCTATTCCCCAACTTAATGTGTTATCTCCTTTTATATCTTTCAACTCAGCAACAACAGTGTCTGATATAGAATCATAAGCTTTAACAGAATATTTAACATCTGTGTATCCAGTTTTAATATCTAAAGCTAAAGTAAAATCAAATCTTTCTCTGCCTTCTCCAGTTACATTAAATTCCCAATTAGTATCACTTACATCAAAACTTGAAGATGTAGTTCCTGATGCACCAGAAGAATAATTTAAATCACCTATAATTTTAGTTTGTGTGCCTTCTGTGGTCAAACCTCCCTTGTTACGATGAATCCACATATATAAATTGCTAAAAGCGTCACTAGTAAAAAAGTTGCCAATAAAATCTATATTATATTTTTGCTCTATAGCTATTATAATTTGACTACAAAGAATTGCTGGTTTTATATCAACATAAGACAAACCCCTTTCAGATTGTGTGTTGTCATAATATAAATTACCATTGTATTGTATTTTATTATATATTTTATAATTATTTCCGTATTTAAATATATCTTCGCTTAAAGCTAGTTTAAAACCACTTTCTACCATTGTAACTATAGCCGCTAAATTCTTTGTAGTGTTTACAACATAATCACCTTTTGAGACAGCAGGAGATGTTAAAAACTGGTTAGATGCAGATGTGCCAGTAGAAATTATAAGTTTACTTGATTCTTCACTGCCATTTACTGAACCTGATTTTATATGTGTACTAGAATCATAATATAATCTTTTAGTATGTGTAATTAAAGGATATATTATTGAATTATTTACTGAGTTTTCGCTTAACCCTGTTTGTAAACCTAAATATACATTCCCTGCATTATAAGCATGATTATAATTGTCTAAATAATCTAACTGTTGCAATTCATCATCTTTTATTAAATCTTTTAGATTAACTGTATTGCCATAAAAAACTATGTTATATGCAAAAGGTAATCCGTTTTTAAGTGTAACTTTCTTTAGTTGTATTTTACCTCTTTTAAATGGAGCATAGTCAACCTCTAATATTGCATCTTTTTTTATTCTATAATCAAAACCATCCTGTATATCGCTATTATACCAGTGTTGTAATATTTTATTATTTTCTTTAGATGCAGGCATACTAAAAGATTTAGTAAAATCAGTAAATATCTTATCTGGTTCTTTCACGTCTTGTATCTTAGAAGTAATACTAATAGTTTCATCACTAAACATTTCTGCTTGTTGATACAAATTATCTTTGTCTTTTATGTATAATACAACTTGTCTCACTATATGATATTGTTTATTTTGTCAAAGGCATAACTAAATGATATAGTATAGCTAATTAACTTGTCGTTAACAGATTTTTTAAACTGTAATGAATTTGATTTTAAATTTATAGGAAGTGTTGAAGTGCCATCATAAATCCATACTTGTTCAGACAATAACATTTGTCTAACCACTTCATTAAATGATTCATCATAAAACCCAGAGTTTATTGTAATTGATTCTTTACCGTTAGATACAAACTTCTTTTCTTGATGTTTAGTTAGTGCATAGGTTGGAGCACCACCGTTATTATCAAAGTCAACCATATTGTTTTTAAACGTATCTGATTTAATGTTTATATCTGTCATTGACTTTTTGAAGAACCACATATTCTGTAAAGCACCGTATTTGTTATAAAATATAATACTAAGAGGTATAAACTTAGGTTCGCATACTTTTTCTAATTTTATTACAACATTAGTAGAATAAGAAGAATTATCACTAGAAAGAGTAAGAGTTGCATTAGATACTAAATCTTGTGTTCCTGTTATTAGTAAATATTGTATTTTTTGATCTGTATTACCATTATCTGTAATATATTGTGTTGTTCCTCCTCCATTCCAAGTTCCATCGTTTACATCCCAAAACACATTAGCTTCATTCCATTTAACATCATTACTAGGTACAGCAGGAGATAATGTAGCTGTTATGGTTTCTGCTTCAGCATATACAGGTATTTTTATATCTTGTCCATCACTATAATAAACTGTAGTATTTTCTTGCAAAAGCATGGGAGTTGTGTATTCAACACTTCTTGGATTTATACCATCTTCAAAATAACCATAACCGTCTATTGCTAGGTAGGGTTCAGTTGTGTTAGATATACTTGTTCCTACTGAATTGTATATATTAATTACTGCTTGTATCCATAAAGAATCAGTAGAATAATTATTATACTCTGTTTCCATGTAATCTCTTATAAGCTTACTTAATTCAAATGTCACATAAGTATTGTCGCCAACAGCATCTTTTTTTAATGTGTATTTTCTATTCGCAGTTACTAGAGAACTAGAATATGTTCCTTGAAATATATATAGTTCTAATTTAACTGATGATAAAGAAGCATTACTTATTTTTCTATAAAATGGACTTCTAGTGTTTATTATTGTTGACATTATTGTTTTATTTGTGTTTCTATGACATAAGTTTCTTTACCTGTTTTTTTATAACCTGCTTTAAGTAAAATATTATCAATATCTACTTCTATATCTTTAACTACAGGTTTATATATATCATTAAGTTGTTTAAACTCTTCTTTAACTAAGTTTGTAAGGAATCCTGTTTTTTGTATTCCCCTTATGCTAAGTGATTTTTGTATTGCAAATGCAATACGTCTTACTTTTTTTATATCACCTAATTCAACAGTTCTTTGCTTAGAATCTAAAAGTGTTTTATTTTTTGACACTAACCAGTTTATTAGTTTAGATACTGGAGGTGTAGATGAGCTTGTTCCTTCATCAACAGCTTCACCATATTCGTTTCCTATAATATTAAAAGTATTTTTTTCCTTACTATAAAAAAACTTTAAACTGTCTTGTAAACTTCCAGTTGATTTTATTGGTCCTGTAACAACACCTGATTTATATGCTCGAGTTCTATCTGTTCTTGATATTTCAACAATAGCATGATCTAATAGTTTTTCAGTATATTGTTTTAAATATTTTTCTGTATTTTTTAATTTTAAACTCATTCGCAAGCAGATTGACCATTAGCATTAATATCAGATATTTGATTGTTGGCAACTGTAATAGATATATTCAAACTCCAACCAGCTAGTAGATTCTCAAATCTATCTTCAAACAAGTTGGCAGTATAATCTGTGTCTATTTGATACAAATCAGAAAACAGTTCTCCTCTTCTTAGTGCAGATTGTAATCCATTAACTACAGCAAACTGAGTATTAAGAACATCTTGTTTGTTGTTTATATCGTGAAAGTAGTTGTCTAAATCTTTTTCATCTTCTTTAGTTTCGTTTACAATATCCATACAAAGTATCTGTATATCGAATTGAACTACATGATCTTGAAATGTACATCCATTTACAATTATATGTGATAATGGAAAGATAGTTTGTTTAGCTAAGTCAACTTCAAATATATCTCCAAACGTAACTGAATTAACATTATTGTTGCCTTGAAGGTATGTTTTAAGTTTATCTAGTATGTCGTAAAAACCTGTCATCTTTTATATGCTTTTTTTAATTCTTGTTGTTCTATATCTATTTTCTCTTTTTCAAATGCCAAATAATTTAAACACTGGTAGAGTGGAAGTTCGGTAACTGCATCGAAGTTTCTGACATCTCCTTTAGCGAGTGCATAAATTGATTGATACCAACCCCATTTTTTTGCAAATGATTGTCTAGCATCTGCATATCCTCTTTCTTCAGATTCTGTTCCAAATATTTCGGTATAGCTCCCAGTAAGTCCTTGCCTAAACTGTAAAAAAAAACCATAGAACTTATCGCTACATCTAGTGGCATATCTTTCATTAGTTCTTGTATCTCTTCATTCACCTTGTATGGTGCTATTCCGTATTTATCTTTTGCCTTAAAATTAACTGGTCGATACAACACAGCCATAGCTTTATGCATTTTCTGCCAATCAGTAATGTTAGTTTCAATATCTACATATTCACCAAGTGTAATATCATCTAGCTTAGGTATAAAACCCATGTCAACGTCTAACAAGTCAAATCTTTGTATAAGATTAGGTTTCTCTAAAAAAGCTTTATTAAGCACATCTAATACTTGTGTGTATTCTTTTAAAGGTATCTTTATAACATCTCTTAACGATACATTACAGAATATTTCTATAAGTTTCATATTTAAGAAATCATTAAGTTTTTCTTTATCTTCGGCATCTTCCATTTTGTTCTGCTCCATGATCTTCATATACTTTTGATATTGCGAAAGTTTAATGTCAGATAGGGTTGTTGGTACTTCTAATTCTATTTGTTCTAGTGCCATATTATAATTAATAGTTTAATTGGTTTTTGTACTTTACTTTTTTCCAACTGAATATATGTCAGTTATATATGTATTATATATGTATATGTTACATACTATGTATTACACTATGTAATACACTATGTATTATATTACACTATGCAATATAATACATTATGTAATATAATACACTATGTAATATATACACTATGTAATATATATATAACATAGATTATCTGACTATTTGTCGGTTGGGTTATGTTTGTAGTAGTAGAATACATATAACTCAATGATCTTATTACTCCATTGTTTTAAATTATATGCCTCAGGACTACGATATATATTTCCATTGTCATTAACTTCAACAAAGTATTCTTTGCTGCTTTTAGGCACAGCATATATCTTAATGTTATTGTCCATGCAATAAGATATTGCTTTTAAATAGTTTTCGTCATGTATAATTTTTCTAGCCATACCCTTTTAGATTTATAAAGGTATTGAATTCATAAGGGATATACAAGTGTCAGATGGAAAGTATGAAGTGTATAGAGAGTTAGTTCCTTACACCCTGACGTTGCAAAACACCCAGAGTGTCTAATATTAATATAAATAACAGAGAAAAAATAATATAAAATGATTTTAAGACGATATAAGACATTTAAATTGATCAAGTGATATGAATATACCACTATGCAATTAAAGTGTGTTAAATCTAACGCTAGATAGCTTAATACGGCTTTGTATAGCTGATTAAGAAAAGAAAATATATATATCATCCATTTAATTAATCATAAATAACTAATTGTTAGGAATCTAACAAAATGTAAGGAATAAAAAAACCCCCTAAAAAGGGGGCGTTTAATTAATAAAAGGCGTTAAAAGATTAATTTAATTTAATAATAATTCTGTAAGGTTCATTGTTGTTAAACTCTTCTAATGTTTTATAGTTTGTCAAAAAGTATTCATTGTGTTCTTTAAGATGGTGTTTTATATTATTGAAATAATTTATAGTATGGTCATCAGTTTCTATTTCTTTGTATAAATATCTTGTAAGCTCTGCGAACTTTCTCTGTTCTCTTCTTTTGTTTGCATGGTGCAAAATGTTTGCTTCGATTCTGTGCATGGTTTTTATATTAATGTTAAATTTTCTTTTTGTGCCAAATAATTTAAATGTCTTTTTGTAGTGGGTGAAAATGTTTTTATTTTACCTTGCCATTCAAATTTATAAGGGAGTTGTTTAAGTTTGTTCCCAATAATTTCACCTACTAAAATATCATAAGAATATACTTTATTTTCTGCTACTACTAAATTTTTTTTATATGTTTTCATTTGTTTATTTATTTAAGTTATTATTATAATCTGTTTCTATTTGTTTTAATTCCCTTTTTAGTGAATTCTTTTTTATGCTATGCCTATAAATGATATTATTATCTTTACAATAAGTATATAAACCTTGAAACCAATTACCGCTTATTTTATTAAATTGTGTTAGTATTGCTTTGGCTTCACATTCATAAGAAGATCCGTAACCATATTGAAACGGCATTAAAAAAGTTTCCTCATTATCCATTGAATAGTTAAGGGTTATTGTGCCACAAAAATAGGAATTACCGTTAATTTTGTCG
>Ga0208013_1000878_pt1 | contig 15131 bp, 23 predicted proteins | sample 16_taG_FD_184091 | JGI IMG/M metagenome (GOLD analysis project Ga0208013, IMG submission 184091) | Marine viral communities from the Subarctic Pacific Ocean - 16_ETSP_OMZ_AT15313 metaG (SPAdes) (version 2) | ecosystem: Environmental > Aquatic > Marine > Oceanic | place: Pacific Ocean | collected...
TACTGCGAAAATTACGGCTGTTATATTTCTAAGCATAATTTTTTTTCCTTTTTGATTTGTTAATGTTGTTTCAACCTAAACTTTACCAAGCACACCAGTTGTGCTAAGAAGCCACAACATACTTATAACAAGAACACCCAGAACAATTACCATAGGAATATACTGCATTACATTTGACGTTGTCTGATCTACACCAGAAGCTAAACCAAAATAGTTTATGTCAAATATATAGCTGGTACTAGCAGTTAACCCAGTTATAGTAATTTTAGTTCTATCGTTGTTCAGAGTAGTCTGATCTGTTCGATCTACTGAACTAGGACTTGTTTCTAGGACTGACCCACTATTAACTGATATATCACTATATTGTGATGTTTCAGTTAAATCAATTTCACATTGAGTAACACCAACACCAGTTGTGCAAGTTGAAACATTACTATCTGTAACACTTCTAGTTCTTGCTGCTTCAGTCTGTGTGTTAATACTTGTCATTGTTCCAGTTGAAACAATTAAAGCTATCGCCATAAAACCGATTGTAGCCATTCCTTTTAATAACATACCAAATTTACCTCATTAATATTGTTAGGATTTAATTTTATAGGTAGCCACTATTATTACAAGACACATCAGTAAATGTTAAGAATAGATAACCTATATACTACCCTAAAGGGTAGTAGTAGAAATATATATCAAGCATATGGTTTTTATTAATTAGTGTGCTAAGATTACTTGTGTATATATATCCCTAGTATTAAGGAAGTTAATTACATGACAAACAACTTTGGAAGCCCAGATGATCAAATAAATAGAGATATAACAGCTAGAATGGGTAATCCAATGTTCAACCAGTCTAATCCATTTGATCCAAAACTGTTTGTAACACCACCTAAAGATTTAATCCAGGCAGCTGTAATGGCTAATAGAAATCAAATGCAAGTAATAGACGCTTGTAACGTAATGGCTAAAGTTAACCAAAGGGAACTAAAAAGAATAAAACATTCTAATAAAAAATTAACTGGTAAATTAAATACCAGGAGTAAATCAGCTGCAATTATAAAAGAGTTTGATATTAGATCCAGATCAATAGATCATTTAGCTGTTAACTATGCAGCACAAACAATGACGTTTATTCCACCCCAGCAAGATAAAAAGAAAAAAGACTTAGATCAATTATGAGCCTAACAACAATTAATTTTAAAAATGACAAATCAGTTGTTTTTAATAAATCTAAAATAATACAAAATCAATTAATTTTTATTGATGAAAGTCAAAGTTATTTTTTAGATATTAACCAAGTTGGTTTTTTTAATAACCCTATTGTTTTTGGATTGCTTGGAAAAAAGAAAACTACAGCAGTAACTATTAACAGCAATCAAGTTAATTTATTAAACCCCATAACACAAAGTGAAAATCATTTTATAGTTGATAGTGAAGCCTTTGATTTACAAGATCATATAGAAGATAAGATTGTTGAAAATACATTAATGCAAACTGAAAAAAAACCTAAATCAGTTGATAAAATAACAATGTATCTTGGAATAGTTCTAGTTATTGGTGCTGCTACAGTAGCTATGCTTGGTTTGGTGGTGGTTTTCCCATATATATCCAGTAAGTTATGAAATACCAAGAATATATAGATGAATACATTAAAAAAGGTTCTTTTTTAAAAATACTTAATAAGAAAGATATTTTCTTTAATGATAGTACAAGTATTGTTTTAACTGCTGCTATTGGATTAATGTTTTTACTTATTTTGCTATCTCTTTATATAACCCAGATCAGTATGATGTTTGGCAATATAATGCTTGTAATTTTCCTGGCCTTGTTTTCCTTAATTGCTTATCTTTTTTTATCATCAAGATTTACAAAGGTTTTAATAGCTTATGAAAAGGAAAATGTTGTCAACTGGGAATTTATAATAATTCCTAAAGAAATTGATTTAACTATTTCTGAAAAACATTCAAAAATGATTGGAAAAAAATTAATTAAAGTTTTAGTAAAAAGAAACAATAATTATTTTGGTTATGATCCATATTTTTTTAATGATGAAATACCAGTAAACCCACAAGAGTTAGCAGCTATTACTGAACAATCTAGTATTCAAAGATTAACAACGTATGTAGAAACAAGCACTAAAAAAGAAATATTTGAAAAGGGATTATTGTTAATCATTCTTGGTGGAATAGGATTTTTAATATTTGTTTTATCTAGTGAGATTATGGCTAAAATTTAATGACAACAGACCATAGAGTATCCCCAGAAATACAAAAACTAATAAGCAAAAATACAGCTGCAACTGATTGGATACCAGCAGCAGTATTAAATCAATCATCAGTAGTTATTGTTAAAGGTGTCAGGGGATCAGGAAAAACATTATTTTCAGCTATTTGCATGTATCATAAATGGAAGTCTGGCTATAAAGTTTTTCATAACGGAGCATTAAAATTTGGTCAAGAATTAGATATAGCTGACATGCTTTCCTATACTGTAGAAAATGATCTCCAAGACTGTTTTATATTTATCGATGAAGCACAGGTTGTTTTTGATAGCTGGTCTGGTGGAGCAACCTATTTAAAAAAGCTAATTCACTACATAACACAATTAAGACACAAAAACATTAATCTATATATGACAACTCAATTTGTAAGTGATTTAACAGCTAGATTAAGACAACAAGTAGATTATGTTATATCCCCAGCTTCTTATATGAGAATTTATACAACTGGAGCAAAAAAGGGAATGATTAGAAGCCACAGAATAAACAGCTATTATACATCTACAGAAAATACACCATTCGGATTTTCACAACAATATTTACCAGTTATTTATAATGCAGAAGATTTCTATAAAATTTATGACACTATGAGCATGATAGATCACAGCGAATTAGAAGAATTTACTAGCGATAAGGTAAGGGAGAATATAGAAGCACAAAGGGAATTTCATGTTCAACAATGGTTAAAAGAAAAAATTATTCCAGTACATTCTGGAAAAAAAGTACCAGTAATGGCTTTATGTAATAAATGGAATGAAGATAGCGGAGATATTATAGAAAGTAAGCATTTTGCAAAACTAATAAAAGCTATGGGTTTAAGTGTTAAGAAAAAAGGGAGATCACAACAGAACGCTATTCATTTACCAAATAATGCTTCAGATTTAAACCTAACGCTTTAACAACTGGAACACTAACGGCGTTGCCCATTAATTTGTATCTAGCAGTATCAGATAAACCAGCTGTATAATTATCATTAAAACCCTGTAATCGTTCACACTCAACTGGTGTTAATCTTCTATACATATTATCAACTGTAATTAAATTCATACCTTTATAATTACCAGCTGAATGGCCAGGAGATTGCAGCGTGTTTAAAATATTTTTGTTTTTTGAAAGTTGTTTTTTAATAGACTTTTTAACTGTGTTGTAGATAGGTAATATTTTTGGTGTACTTGTTTCTCTAATATATCCGATAAAATATATGCGTTCTCTGTTTTGTGGTAACCACCAGCTTGTATTAATAAGTTGCCATTGTGCATTATACCCAATGTCGGCAACTGTTCTAAGTATGTATTCAAAGTCTTTGCCATTGTTAATTGAAAAAAGGTTTTTGACGTTTTCAAAGATAAAATATTTAGGTTTACACCATGAGATAATTCTAATTGCTTCATTAAATAAGCTGCTCCTGGCCCCTGACAATCCTTTTTGTGATCCAGCAACTGAAATATCTTGACAAGGAAATCCGAATGTAACCACGTCAATTTTAGGTAATTCTTTTTCATTGATGTTGTTGATATCTCCAAGTTCAATGGAATTTGGGAATTGTTTTTTATATACTTTAATTGCATTTTTATCTATCTCACTAAAAAAGGTTTTATCAAATTTTATTCCAGCTTCTTTTAATCCAAGATGAAAACCACCAGCACCACTAAACAAATCTAAATAATTCATTTAAAAACTAAATAATTCTGGTTGTATTTTCATATCTATATCAATACATTCATAATTTTTATTATTCCCTTTAGGGTAATCTAAATGTTCATATTTTAAATCTTCTAGCATTGCTTTTTTTTCTTTTTTACTACCTAATAAATATAAATATCTATATGTTGATTTAACTTTTTCATACCTAACTACTTTAGGTTTATTATGCAGACCCCTACGAACATCAAAACTATCTCCATTATCAAAATGATATATGTATTTATCTGAACTTTTTCCTGTATATATCCAATTAGTAGCCTGATATATATAACCATGATGATTATTGTTAGGATCAGCATAAGAAATTATAGCTAATGGTTTTGGTAGTAATTTTAAGCAGTTGCTAAGAAAATAACTTAATAAATTTTTTTCTTGATTGCTATTTATAACAAGTCTGTTTAATTCTAATGTTCTAACTTTATAATTATTAAATATGCAATCCCCATTATTAAATTGTCTGTTTACTGGACTACCAAAAGTACATACACCAAGAATATTGTAATTTTCATCAATTAATCCATAACCATAAGAAACATTAGCCAACCTTTTTGCATAGTGTTTTTTTAATAACCATTTTCTATATTCATGATTTAAAAGTTTTCTAACTGTATAATTTTTCATTTTTTTAACCAAGTTCTATCAGCTACTTTTTTATATTTAAAATATCTTTTTATTTTTTCAATTAAATTATTGAACATTCCACTTATCACTATTTAATTCATTTGTTTTCAAATATAGCTGTGTAATTACAATACTGGAATGTCCCAAAAAAGATTGTAATTCATTAATTGGAACTCCATTTAATAAAAAGTAGTGTGCTGCTGAATGTCTGAATGTATGACAACCTATATTAAATTTTTTTTCCTCATACCAATCTTGCAGTTTAGCTTTTCTTTTAATGTGTTGTGAAACAGCTTGTCTAGTTATTGGTAATTTAGTAATTCTGGATTTTAATTTTTTTTCTAATGTTTTATTAGTAATTCTTACAGCACGTGTTTTAGACCCTTTGCCAGTTAATACTATGCGTGGGTATGGTTTATTCTTTAAAATGGTGTGTTTGTGTATGTTTAACGCTTCTGACACCCTAAGACCACAATAAAACATTAACATTAATACCAATTCCATATTCTCATTGTATGTAGCAGCTATTAAGTCTTTTATTTCACTATGTGTTAAATAATGATCTACTTTAATTGTCATTTACTTATTTAAGTTATTTATTATTACTAACATTAAGGGTTTTAAATATCCAAATTTGGCTTCTTCATTATCTTCTGATAAAAATTTATATCCAATTCTATTTCTATCAGCTGTTAAAAACCTTATTTGCACATTTTTTTTAAATTTATGTTTTTTATTATCCCATAAATAATTATGAAAATATTTTGAATTTGTACTACTGGGCAATAAAAAAACAGTTAAACAATTATGCTGAAATGCTTTAGCTACAAATTTTGGGATATTAACATCAAAAATAGGATGGCAGTAAGCTATTTCATTATCCCAATTTTGCAATAAAGCATTATTTTCTTTTGTATAATATTTAGGTAATAAATGATTTTTATCACTAGAACACAAATCAACAGTAAAATTAAATTCTTTAATTAATTGATCCCATATAATTTTTGGAGTTCTTATATATTTATTTTGTAAATTTTTATATTTAGTTCTAAAAATATCAGGTGCTGGGGTCATTTTTTTAACCTCTTTTAATGTATTGTTTATTAATTATTATAGTTACAATCGTCTTGGTGTAAGTCGGCATAAAAGACATCACAATCACAATCATTTAATGGGCAATGAAAATCAGAATGATGAAGTTCTTCTATATCTGATTTCTCCAATTCTTCATTTGCCCAAGTATCACTGATCATGACATAAACTTTGCCTTTGTATTTCAATGCTGATGGTTTATTTTTCATGCTCATAATTTAGTTTGTTATCTAAAGTATTTTGAACGATATCAATTCCTGTTAATTCTTTTAAAGCGTATTCATCCATAAACCAATCAACAACCCTTATTAATAATCGCATTTTTAAATCATTAACTAAATCACAATTACGAATTAGCCAATACAACTGCTCTATGTCTTTATCTTCATGAACAGGTATCATGCCAATATTATTTACACCTTTATTATTTTTATTTTTTCTATAAGAAAATAATAAATATTCTAATTCTTTGTGTAATTTTCTAACGTCATTTTTTGTGTATTTCATTTTGTGCTTCCTTTATTAGTTAATGTTTACAATAGAATAAAACAGAAATTAATTTATTACAATACTTAAAACATCTATATTTAAAGAATTTGTAATTTATGCAAAAGAGTTTACAAAATTCTATGTAAGGTAAATTTGAGAATGTGGGATATTAGGGCCAGGACAACTTTAAAATCTAAAATTCAGAATGTTTTTTAAATTGAGAATAAAAAAAACTGGTACTGTTGCCCAGAAGCAAAAACTGTACCAGTCTTTTCATTTAGTAGGATCAGATGAACTATTTGTATAGTCTTGTAGAGCCTAACTAACCTTTGTATGTTTAATTTATAGAAAAATTATTATTAAGTAAATATTAAATTAAACCTTTTTTTTCCATTTTATAAAGATTATCTTTTTTCATATAACCATTATTCATTTTGGATTTATTCATTAATTTTCTATAATATTTTGAACTAATGGAATTTCTTTCTTGACTATCTTCTAAAGTAATATAACCCCTTTTATCATGTGCTTTATTAATTTGTTTTATTTTTTTTAATTCTTCTGGAGTTCCAAATAATGATGTTACAATTTCAGCTACTCGACCATGTTCATTATCATTTTCAGCTTTTAATACAATTTTTTTAAAAACATTATAGTCTTTACCTTTTGGCATTTTAAATCAATCCCTTTTTTTCCATTTTAGATAATTTGTCTTGATTTTCTCTTTTTAGTCTTTTTGCTTTCACATTTTTTTGTGCTAATTTTACTAATTCAGGACTTTCTTTAACAATTTTTTCATATTCTTTCATTGTAGTAGGTTTATTAAAATTAGCTTTTGAATAAAATTTATCTCTATTTTTTTTTAATTTAGAAATGTCTTCACTTGTACTTTTAATTTCTTTATCTAATTTTTTAATATTTTTTTTATAAATTTCTTTTGGCATTTTATATGCTCCTTGTTTTATATATACCTGAAATTGACCTGGCATGATCTAACTGGCACTCTGTTTTTATTAATTTGGCTTCAAGTTCTAATATTCGTGCATTTTTTTTAGCACAATCAAAACAGCTGCTACCATTTTTTAATGTATCAGATAGTAATTTTATTTTACTTGGTTTTTGCATTTTTAAATTTTGAGCCAAATATTATTTCTCTATTATTTATATCTTTTTTCTTTTATTTTGTAAAAATTTTTGTTCTTTACTTAACTATTTGGAAGTCTGTATCCTAACTAACCTTTGTTCTTACTTGTATCTTCCCTAAGTGAAATACACTTAGGCTTTTAATTAATGTACATATTGTTGTTTTCCAATATCTTTTATTACGTCTTGTTTTGGCTTCTGGACTGCTTTATTATCTTTTCTATCCCTTAATACCAAACCTTTGTTAATATCGTTCCATACAGATATTAAACTATTCCTGACAACATCTTTATATTTCTTATCTGTATAATTTCTAGGTAATACAATTTTATCTTTTAATTGCTTATCTTTTAATCCCTTTAATGAAACAGTATGAAATTTAAGCATTATTTTATCTAAGTCTTTAAATGTTCTAGCTGCTTTTAAGTTCTTGTATAATTCTGGATTAAATTCTTTGCTGGTGGGTAATATAAAAATTGCACTTGAAAAACCCTTTCTGGATTTTTTATTTAATTCTATAGGTTCTTGTATTTGTCTAGTTAAACGCCAAATAATTTTCCTGGCCCTTAAAGCTCTAATACTTGTTGCTACCTGGTCTTTAGATCTTTTTATTCCATTAACTAATAATCTTTTTGATAAATCATTTTCAGAACCTATTAAAAGTGTTCCAGCATGACCAATGTAATTTAAATCAAATGTACTTATTTTTAAAAGTTCTTTTAATACAAAAATATGTTCTGTAAATTTACTATCTTGCCTTTGATAATTTTCTAATGTTAATAATAATTTTTGAAATCTTTGTGCTTCCATTTAAGAAAATATATAGAAATTGATAAATAATTACAATAACTTGAATTGTTATTTGTTGTTATTTGTTGTTAGTTGTAAGAAAATAAAGTTAAAGCTAATCAGTTTTCTAATGTGTGTGCTTCCAATTCCCACCAAATTGATTAGCTTTTTTTAATGTTCAGTTCCTAATGCAGCAGCTGAATAATCAAAACCAGATACATAAATAAATGGATATTTACTAACTGGAACATTTATTAGTACATCAAGTTTAAGGAAGTTGTCCACATCTGGACTGGAATTAATGTATTTTATAACTGGATTAGTTGGTACTGATCCACAAGCAACTGTTGTATCAGCGTAACCAATCTTGATTATTCCACTAGCTACATTTGTTGTAGGGAGCGTAACAGAACTAATTAAAATATCTTTACTTGTTGAACTATAGAAGCTACCAGAGTTTTTAAAACTAGAATAGCTACCAGATGTGCAGTTATCATCAATATAGAGTTGGTACACGTTGTTTATAGCTTCATTTGGTACTTTGATACCACTTACATCAAAATCAACGCTATCAGATCTTACAGTTATTACTAAATAGCTAATGAACAATAAAAAAGCAATAGTTGTCAGAAAAACGTATTCTGTGTATGCCCTCATTTAAATAATACCTTTTCTCTCTAATGCTTTTAAGGGATCACGTCTAGTTTTAAACTTTGTAGCTGCTTCTGTTTTGGTAATTACTTTCATGCTATCTTCTTTAAAGCCCTGATTAGTGTCTAATGTAATTCCCTTTGGAGCAGCTTGAACAGTTCCCTTTTTAAAGTTAGCCTGAAAAAAACCTTTTCTTGTTTTGAAATTAACTATATTTGGTCTTTTACCTTTTTGAGTTTTAAATATATTTTCAGGTTCTTCTGATTTTGATTTTATTTTTTTCTTACGTTTTGGTGGTTTTCTTTTTGTAACCTTATCTTTCTGTGGTGGTGGTGGTACATCATCATCTGGTGGTGGTGGTACATCATCTGGTGGTGGTGGTACATCATCATCTGGTGGTGGTACATCATCATCTGGTGGTGGTGGTGGTACTTCTTGTTCTTCTTGTATAAATGGTTCTTGTTCTATAACTGGTTCAAATTCTGTTTCGTCTTCTGTAGCTATTTCTTCTTCAATATCAATCTCGCCACCAATTTCAATTTCTTCTTCTTCTGGTCTTTCAATATCTGGTTCTTCTATAACTTCTCTTTCTACTTCATCTGGTTCTTCAACAATATCAGTATCATCTTCCAGATCATCAGCTAAACCAGTATCTTCTAACTGATCTTCAAATGGCTCTTCAAAGGGATTAACATCTTCTTTATCTTTAGTTAATATCTGTGTTTCACGTTCATCTGGTACTGGAGATTGTTTTACTCTTTTACGTTCTTCTTCTAGTGGTGTGGTAACTGTAGCTGGTTGTGTTTGTTCAGCTAATTCTGAAATTTCTTGTGGACTTAATGTCTGTTTTTCCTCAATAACTTTTTGAATTTTAACTTCTTCATCTATTGGTAAAAGTTCTATATTATCTTGTTCTTTTTTTGGTAATAATGGAACAGCTAATTCAATTATTACTTTCCCACCAACTGCAGTTGTTAAAACTTTAGAACCTACAACAACAGCTTTATTATCAAATGCAATACCAGTTGGATTTTGATATACGTTTAATGTCCTGGCCTGTTGTTCAGATAAACTTAAATTACCAGCTGCTTCATTAAATTTTTTTGTATCTTTAGGGTTTAATTTTTGTGCAACTTGTGTTTTTGTACTTACACCTTGTGCTGCTTCTATTTCTCTATTTATTTTTTGTATTCTTAATTTTTCTTTAGCTGAAATATTTTTTGGTATAGATATTGGTTTTGTTGTTCTTATTTTTGCTGATCTTTTTTGTTGTTCTCCTCTATAACCCTTTGTAATTTTTCTGGTATCTTGTAAAGATAAATCATCAAAAAAATCCCCAGAACTTTTACTTTTTGTTCTTGTAACTGTTTTTGGTGTGTCTATTGGTTTTTGTTCATCTATTACTTTTACTTTTTTATCAAAAAAACCACGTTCTTTAGTTTTTAGTAAATATTTCTTTGTTGGTTTTAATGGTTTACCAAAACCACCAATACTGCCACCAGCTTGATCAGGTCTAAACGCTGGTGGTCTATCCTGTGGAATTTGTTCATCTATTCTTTTTTTAGATTTTTTTATTGCCATTAATTAAATTTTCCATTTGTGCAGCTAGGACTTGTATCAGTAAGTGTTAAGTTTTCGGTAAGCCAGTAATGGCTCTTTCCCCAAGTACCCTCTATCGTGTCATTATCATTGTAAATATTTACTTTTAAATAATCATTTTCTTCTAAACAAACCAGCCCAACATATCGATTGGATTTATATAACGTAAAACCAACTTTGTCATAACTTTCAAATCTTGCAAAACCTAAAAATTCTGTTCCATTACCTTGAAGATCTAAATCAAATCTTCCACCCCCATAACCATTAACTAGAAGCGATAAATTAAATACTCTAGTATCTGAGCAAGTATAGGTTAGATACCAATGTGGAGTTGAGCCAAGCGTAAAACAACTCCCAGTGTCGAAGATTTCTTCGTTGAGCCTGAAAACATCATTTGAGTTGGTGTAAGTTGCATCGCTAATCTGACCATAAAATTCCATAGGTGTTGAACCACCACCAGCAGTTATAGTAACTGTTGAGCCAGTTGCACTTGTAGTTATACCACCAGAACCAACAAAGGTTACAGTATCGCCAGTTGATCCAGCTGTAACAGTTCCAGATGTAGTATCCACAACACCAAATGAATTGCTAGGACTTGCTGTGGTGTCAATGTTTCCCCAAACGCCACCAGAGTTAACATATTGTACGTCTGTACCATTCCAGCGTATTGAACCGACTGTAGATGTTGTAGAATTACCAAGCTGCACACCACCATTAATATTAAAATCCCCAGCACTATCTTTCATTATTACTGTACCAGTATGAGTTCCACCAACATCTTGCCAGTTAGCTATAACATCTTGGCTAAAAGCGTGTTGCTGTGTAAGTGTGTAGTTAGTTCCTGATTTAAGAGCCATATTACCAGTAAAAGTACCAGTTGATGATACTGTACAGCTATCAGCACTTGCACAATTTGAACTGCTTGGAATACTCATTACTAAAGCCATGATTGATAAAACCATAGCCAGAGTTACTATATTGTTTTGGCTAATATTTATATTTTTATAATTCCAATTTTTTATTCTGTTTAGCATTTTTATTACCTCATTATTGCTGGTAGTAGATCAGTATATGGGCATGACAATCTTGCCATTATTAATCCCAGTAATACTGATCCACTTATTATTATTATTAAATTTTTAAAACTTCTTGTAAATTCCATTATCTTCTGAATGGTAAAAATTGCAGTATAGCTGCTGCTGTTTTTATTCCAGCAAACATTATGTATGCACTTAATACACCAAGCCATACATATCTGATTATTCCGAATGATCCATTGTTCAACCATGAATAATCTAGCGTTAATGATTTTAACCAACTCATAAAAGTAAACGGCGCCATTAAGATATTGCCACCAAAAGCACTTCCAATCGGATTGGCTTCCCCCAGTTGAACATCTGACAATGATAAACTTGTAACTTGCATGGATTGATTTAATTGATTAGCACTATCAGTTAATCCAGTAGTTTGCATAATCATATCTATAAATGCAGCTCCCACAACAATAAGTGAGAAAAATAATATAGGTGTCCAGCTATTCATTTAAAATCCCTCACTTAAAAACTTACTTGATCCATACGTTGCCACCAAAATAAAGATAATTATTAATACATACCATATAGCATAAAAATTATTTAAATATCCTAAATACATAACAACACCATAACTAAATATGGCTAATGGTATGGTTCTGGTAGCCAGTAAAATAATGCTTGATACTATCATGGCCAGGACTGCAAACAATCCACCAAAGGTCATTTGTCTAGGTAACCCAGACGTTGTAGCAATAGAATTTAGCATTGGATAAAAAGGGAAGTTAGAATTTTCATTACCTACAACAGCTAAACCAGAACTTAATGTATTAACAACTTGTATATCAGCTTGTGGATTATCTACTAATTGTTGTAATCCAATTCCAGTAGCACTAGCAATAGTTATACTATAATTTTGTGGTCTATTTAAAGAATATGTAGCATGATGATTATTACTAGAAACATCTAAAATTGAGCCAGTATAATATGGTGTTAATGCTTCAAGTTCTTTAACATCTGTAGGATCAAAATTATACCTTAACTCAATATCATTTGTAGTTGTTATGTTTTTACTAATTTGAGCATTTAAAATTTCAACTTTTCGTAATCCATTACCAATTGTTATATCTGAATTATAACTGCTCATACTTGCTTTAGTTCCTGTGGCAGCTGATACATCATCTACTAATAATGTTATATCTGGAGCAATATATTTACCTTTTAAATTATACCTGGTATTAAATGTGCTTGTACTTGCCCTAACCTTTGTATCTTCAATTTGAATGAAGTTATACATTACACCTTGTTCACACTCAACACCCAAAGCATAACCAGTATTGCTATCCCACCTATCAATTATAAAACCACTATCAGCACTTGGTGTGCCTAGTGGACAAGTAAAGCCAGATGTACCAGTTAAAACAACGTCAGCTTCTAAATTAAAATTATCAGTTAAATTAAAATTAGCATTATTTGGAATAGTAATTACATCATCAGTTGATGTTGAATTATTATAAAAATAAAAACCATTATCACGCCATGCTGATTGATTAACATTACCTACATAAAATTCCATATTTTTTAATGTAACTGTAGGTAAACTTGGCATTACAAACCACCACCCAGCACTAGCTGTGCTGCTTAATGATTGGCTCATATAATTAATTGGATTATAAGTATCATCACTTGATAACGCTTGGCTTCCAAAATTATCTACATAATTTAAACTTGTCATACCCTCTGGATTAAAAGGTATTCTTACTGGAGAATACGTTTCACTTGCTCCATTATTTTGAATAGTAATACCAATCCTCTTGCAAAAATCACTTGGATTAACACTAGCACTTGCACAATTATTGCCATTGTAAAAAGCATAGAAAAGACAAAAAATAGCAAACAATACTAATACGCCATAACTTAGATATGGACTTGCTTGTTTAAGTTGTAAATTAAATAATTTCAATTTGGCATTTTCCTTGATATAAATATTACTAAACCAATCATTAATACAAATAATCCAGCAGCTATTTGAGTTAATATTTGTGGGGCCAGGAAAACACCAGCTATTAATGGTGTAACAAATCCTATAGTTGCTCCCATAAAATTACTTCCTGATAATAGATACATACCAGAACCAGTTATTAAACTCATCATAATAAAAAGAAAACCCCAAAATAAATAACCACTCATACCAAAATATTGTTTGGCAACTTGATCCCCAGCTAAATAAATACTAGATGTGTATGTACCAGTATTGGCTTCTGATAATAAATCCCCAGCTAAAACTGGTGTTGAAAATGGAACTGGAGTTCCAAAAATATCTAACAAACCAACAGCAAACAACTCTGGTATTGCTTGTTGTAGTTTTGGACTTACACGCCTAGTTATATAAACTCCAGATCCAGTAACCTTGCCAGTATTAGTAATAAGCGTTTCGGTAGGTAAATTTGTATCTAGTTCAATATCAATTATTTGATCTTGTAGGTATTTTGTCATTCTAGCTTTATATGTGTCCTCAACATCTACTACAGCTTGAGTTGAAATAACTATATCAGCACAATGAATACCAACATGCGTACTTAAACTATCAATACATATTTTTGACCCATCATCTGATAATTCTTGTAAAGTTTTTCCGTCTGGTAAATCATCCACATTTAATCCAGTTAGCGTATCGCCAATAACTGTTAATGGTTCTGTGTAGTTGCTTCCATAAGTTGTACCAGAATTATCATAAATACCAATAGTTAATAATGTTGAATTTAAGGTATCAGGATAAGTACATTTAATTGTTGAAGTACCAGTTGTGGTTGTGCAGCCAGTTATATCTTCTAAGTGATTGTACCAAATGGATTGTGGAAGATTATAGCGAACAGCAAAAATATAATTTACGTTTGTTGGTGGGTCGTATATTTCTGTAAAAGCTGTGGCACTATCTATAGATATTGGAGTATCAGCACTAGCTAAATTTGGAGCATAAAAAGTAACAACTATTGTTGCTACAATCATTAAAAGTTTTTTCATTAATTCCTATGATCTTGTAAATACCAATTCCCATAACAATATTAATGAAAACAACGCTAGAGTAATACAGGCAAAAATGAGTATGGAAAATGATAAAGTAGGAATTTTGCCTACCAAATCCATTGTTATTGTAAACACACTAAGTGTTAAAAATAATGAAAATAGTGAACTATATCCTAAATTAAGCATTTTCCATATCTCCTTTGTAATGGTCTGGTTTTATCCGCCAGATCCACCTTTTTTAGCTGCAACGTAAGCTATCAATCCTGCGATTGAAACACCGCCAATTACTGCTACAAGCGGTATCAAAGTTATGATACTAGCAACTGCTGGGAATGTAGCAGTTAATCCAGCTACAGCTAGTACAGCTTGTGTAGAAGTTATGATTGTCGGGTAAATAGCCAAAAATGCGACTAAAGTGATGACCGCAAAGATCACCGCTGTTATATTTCTAAGCATAATTTTTTTTCCTTTTTGATTTGTTAATGTTGTTTCAACCTAAACTTTACCAAGCACACCAGTTGTGCTAAGAAGCCACAACATACTTATAACAAGAACACCCAGAACAATTACCATAGGAATATACTGCATTACATTTGACGTTGTCTGATCTACACCAGAAGCTAAACCAAAATAGTTTATGTCAAATATATAGCTGGTACTAGCAGTTAACCCAGTTATAGTAATTTTAGTTCTATCGTTGTTCAGAGTAGTCT
>Ga0208013_1000879_pt1 | contig 15124 bp, 16 predicted proteins | sample 16_taG_FD_184091 | JGI IMG/M metagenome (GOLD analysis project Ga0208013, IMG submission 184091) | Marine viral communities from the Subarctic Pacific Ocean - 16_ETSP_OMZ_AT15313 metaG (SPAdes) (version 2) | ecosystem: Environmental > Aquatic > Marine > Oceanic | place: Pacific Ocean | collected...
CATATATTCCTCACTTATTTATATCTTATCATGTTACCATTTTTCTGTTTCATAAGGAACTGGTGAATATTGTCCACTTTCCCTTCTATTCTTCTAAGAGAAGCCTCTGTAGACCTATCTCTTTCACTTAGTTTACCTATCTCCGAATAGTTAGCTCCTACTACAGAAACCATAGCTATAATCGCCGCTGTGACTAAACTTGTAATAATCGCTTTAGTGTTCATAGTTTATTCTTTTTTATTATAGTTTTTAAACATTTCAAGTAAGGCATTTTCTGAAAAATTTATCTTAAAAACCTCATTTGTTTCTGAAATTAAACCCATTTCAATCATGAAGTGTATTTCCTCACCGACTACAGTTTGCCATGTATTAAAATCTAATGCTCTTAAAGCAGTTCCAGCTTTGATTGTTTTACTACCCACCTTGACTTCTGGTTGATTATTATTAACTCGTTCCTCAATTGCATCATATAATTTTTCAACATCTATTACTTGTTCCATAACTTACCTTTATTTATGGTTAGCAGTATCTAAATAACCCGCCTTACTACTAGAAGCATCTGCTCCTGTTTTATTGTTTGGTATTAAATAATTAACACCGCCGCTAGCATCACTAAGGTCATAAATTCTATTGTCTGTAGTATCACTACCACTTTCATCGACTGCATCCGACCCTTCACCTAATCGGTAAAAACCCCATAAATCACTAGATGCCGAATGGTCGTTATAATTAAACAAGCCCCCGCTATTGTAAGCTTCGTTGATTTCACTCGTGCTGAAAGCTTTTGTCCATACACAAACTTCGTCTATAGTTGCGGCGGTCGGGTAACGCTGTGAACCTATCTCAAAATATTCACTGTAATCATTTGAGTGCCACGTTCCAGATTGAGTGAAAGTATTATTTATACTTATTAAACTGCCATTAACATATAGTCGGAGCTGAGTCCCATCGTTTGCAGGTGAACCAGCTGTTTCATTAACTAATGTTATATGTTGCCATGTTGAAGTATCCAATGTTGGAAGGGTATATGTGCATTGATGAATAGCTGATAAACGACCATTGATTTTCATATCACCCGATGTTCCGCCATAACCAGAGCTAGCCATCCCAAAAGCATAATAGTTCGACCATCCATTATCCAACTGAATTATATTGCCATAAGTCGCACCAGTTGAAGAATTATATGTATAAGATGTTTTATTTAACTTCATCCAAAATGTGATAGTGGTTCCATGTAAAAAGGGTAATGAATTTACTGATTGCAAGCTACCTGCTTCATAAGCTGATTCTTGTGATGCTGGAACAGTGTAACCACTTGATGAAGAAAAAGAACTAACAACTGTAATAGTAAATGTCTCATTTCTATTTTTGCCAAGTGAATCAACTCCCTTAATTACTAAATCATAACTAGCTATTGACGAAGTTATACCCCCTGAACCAACCTCTAATCTCGCCCCATCAATTCTTATATTAGCTAATGAACCTGCATTAGTTTCTATTGTCCAAGTAATTGCACCAGTAGCACCTGTAGCACTTAATGTACCTATAAGGGTGTTTTCAGATGCCCCTATTACAATACTGGTAGTATCTATGTCGATGTCAGTTATTCCGGGTAAGGCGAGATCCTCCTCTGTTTGAGTCCATCCTACCACTGAGGAGTTAGTTCCTGTTACATTGCCTGAACCATCAAGAAATTCAAGAACCCTTAATGCACAATTAGTATCGTCTACTGAAGTTGACTGAAGTGTGTTAACGGTATCTATATAACCAGCCGTTATTGTAACTGCTTTTTTAATTAATTGATTGTCATTATAAAGACCTAACCAGTAATTCACATCAGTTGTTGAATCCGAATAACTCGTTTTGCCTTTAGTTGCTAATGTTGCATTTTGAATTGTTGCATTAGTAGTAACTGTTCCTGTTACCGCTGTATCTATTGGAGTGCTATCATCTATGGCCACATTACCTGTTACTGCTACATTTGGAGTCCCTTGAATCGTAGCATTAGTACTGACAGTCCCTGTAATAGTCCCACTCGTACTTATCGGAGTACTGTCGTCTATTGAAACATCGCCATCAACTGTGACTTTAGGTTTGTTAATTATTTTAGTTTCATTTGCCATAATTACCTAGTTTATATATTTGAACAAGATTAAATACTTTCTAATGTCATCAGTTAGTACATACCTTTCTTCAATCTTATCGTTTTCAGTGTCAATAATAACACCTAATGAAACTGCCTTATCTATAAACACTTGCATTTGCTCATAGAAGTCTTTTTGATTATTCCTAAGTAGAAAACTACTTCTAGGTTCTTCACACCCACAAGCTTTAACTGGGCAATCTTGCCCATCTAGTTGTTCACTAAATAGTTCCCTTAGTGTGCTTCGTGATAGTCTTTTTTCTTCATCGTCCATCATATTCCTTTAAGGTATATAAACATCGCCATCTGCTAATGCTGTCAGTGTTACTATTTCATTTCCTGCCGGAGTATTGTAGGCAGTATCAGCAATTGTTATTGTTGGTGTAGTAGACCTTGCAGGAGATGAAGCTACATATCCCTCTGATCCTGTCGTGGTATCCCAATCATATAAATCTATTGTGCCATCACCGTTTGGGCCTATTGCTTCTGATATTATAAATCCATTAGAATCACTAGAACCTTCAAACATACGAAACCATGCTAGGCAATTTGCCGTAGTCCATGTCCCCGCTGTCCACTCTGTATTATCCAGAGCAACTGGTGCCCCACTGTTATATAGCTCACCTACTTGAGTAGCTGTTAATGTTATATCGTGGAAACTCCATTCATCATAGTCGGCATCAATCTTATCATTACTACCATAATTACTCTGCCAACCAAATCCCCAACCATAATAACTAGGAGTCGTAGAGCTATTATATGTCTGAGTTCTGTTAGCGAAATTCCTTTTATAAGGTCCTCCATACCCAGAACTCCAGCCCCCATAAAAACGGATATAAGCCTTATTATAATCCCAGTTATCTGAATATATACATTCTTCACCGTCAATATAACAACGTAGATTAATATCATATGTTGGTGATGATCCTAGATGTCCTAAAGTTACTTGACTTGTATTTGTTGAGGTACATTCTATTGGACTATTTGCTGTACCATCCCAAGTAACAACATAATGATGCCACTCACCATCTGCCACATCTACTGAAGATGCCGGAGTATGTACAATAACTGAGGGACCTGCTGTGCAACACACCCTAATATTCCCTGCATCATTCCATAGAAGTAAAAATGAACCCTGTGTTCCGTGCTGGTACGATGCCGCACTACCAAACAAAGGAGACTTGCTACTAACTGCTGGTACTTCGTTACACTTAAACCACATTGACATCGACCAGCTATCTGTTGCTCTTGTTCTTTGTACGAGCCAATCATCTTTAAAAAAATTACCAGTACCACTTGTATTAAACCCCGTACTTGGTTGCCCGTAATTAAAAAAAGCATAAGCATAATTATCGGCTTTTATTCTGTTTAGAGCTTTAGTATTACTAAAACCTGAAAGGACAGTTATAGTAAAATCCTCATAATAAGTTTGCGGAATACTGTCGGTTGCCGTAATTCTGACAGTGTAGGTTCCCATAGAGTCTATGATTCCACCAGTATCAACTTCAAGTGTTGCTGTTGAAGTTCCCGTGTCTGTAATCTTTATATTATCAAGGCCACCATCATTCGTTATGGAATAATTGACATCGCCTACCCCACCAACACAAGTGAGTAGCCCAATATCTGTTCCTTCAACATTACCATTAGCAACATCTGTTCCACTTAAAGCAATATCTGTAATATCGTTTGACGTTACCGTAACACTGAAGTCTTCATCGTAGGTTACATCAAATGCATCTGTTGCTCTAATACCTACTGTAAAAGGACTACTACCAGAAGCACTTCCGTCAATTCCTCCAGAAGCAACTACTAAGTTAGCCCCTGAAAGCTCTACGTTTAAACCTCCATTAGAAGTCATAGATAATGTTATAGGTAGTTCGCCTCCTGTAACACTAAATCCTGCAAGAACTGTTGTTGCAACTTGATCTTCTACTGTAGCAAGTGAACCACTTGTAACTGTTATATCAGTTGGTGGTGGTTTAATTCTGTCATTCATTGTTTGAGTCCAAGTGCCTATATAAGTATGTTCACCTGTAACTTCATCATCTGCTAAGTAATATCTTCGTGCTAAACAACTACCATCAATCGAAACTGAAGGAAGTGCATAGAATATAGTTTTTTGATTTGAAACTGAATCATCTACATATTGCAGAGTCAGTTGATTATCTTCTTCAAGACCTAACCAGTATTGTGTATTACTAGTTGAGTCTGAATATTGAGTTTGATTTTTTGTATCTAGTGATGTGTTTTGAATTGTACTGTTAACCGCAGGAGTTCCTGTAACAGCTATGTCTAAAGGTGTTGAATTATCTATGGAGACATTACCACTAACTGAAGTACTCAAAGGAGTACTATCATCTATGGAGACATTTGCACTAATTGCACTAACTGCAACTGTTCCTGTTATACTTGTTTCTGTAGCGGGAACATCAATAGATGGACTAGAATCCCCTGCGGTTACATCTTCTTGTGTTTCAGTCCATTCTCTAACTTCTTTATTTTCTGCAAGGATATTAGCGTTTGCATCGTATATGTATTCTATATAAAGAGATGGACCACCCACAGATGTCGAACTAAGTGTTTTGTATTCGTAAGAAACTAAATTTTCAGAATTAAATGTCCTAGCTATTTTTATTAGCCTATTGTCAAGATCCCATCGAACCCAGTCACTTACTTTATGTTCTCGAACATTGAAAGACATCTATTCTCCTGTTAAAAAAGGGAGGAGAACTAACTCCCCCCTCTGCATAAGCTTAATAATTAAGAAAGCGAATGAATAATAGCGTTGTTACTTGGTTTACTAACAACTAAATCACCATAAAATCTGTGATCTAAAATGTAAGTGTAACCATTAACACCTCTTGATTCAAAGAATTCTTTACCATCTGGTGCAGATCTTCTTTCAATAAATCCGTTACTATGTAACTTCATTGAAGACTTGTCCAAAATAAGAATTTGATCATCTTTCATCTCAGGTACGGCCACTAACTTAAGTGAACCTTTAACACCTGTAACTTGAATTTCTGACCAACCGTAAACAACACCTTTACGCTCTTTGCTTGGGTAATCACTCACTGTGTAGGTTCTGTCACCTTCTAATGCTTTCATACAAATAGCTAAATTAGCATAACTCATAATAGCCTCAGAAGGATTACCCCTACCTAATCTTCGAACAGTTGTTTGAGTATCAAAGATATGACCCAGTAAATCTGTTGTGTTTGCTTTACCTGCACCTGAAACATTATATGCTTGAAGGTGAGGGTAGCTAGCTTTAGTTTGTCCAAAAAGAGTAGCAGACGAAGCTAATAACTGTGAAGGTAATGAAGTGAACATATTTTGCTCAGCACCTGCGGTAGTTATTGATCCATCTCTATAGATCTTGTCAGTTGCCGCACATCTATAAGCTGCTGTAGCTGAACCTGCAGAAGATAAGTCTACTGCTGATCCACCGCTTGTAGCAGAACAAGTTATTTCACCGTCCACTAGGTTTATAGCTGTTACAAAAAACGCTGTTGTATCATCAGCGGCTCCGCCATCGGCGGCTCCTCTAATCATATTAGCGTTAGCAGAGTCAGCAATCTGAATCTTCTGTCCAACTTGGAATACCTCTGGCCTATCTACTACTAGTACACCAGTGTCTGCATCATCAACATTGCTGATTGTTGCAATGCTACCACCGCTAAGTAAGCATCCTGATAGTGCTTCTTTCATTGATTGTGCAAACACATCAATTCTATCCGGAAGAATACTTAAGAATGATTGCTCTAAGTTCCCATGCTCATCCAAATCTCTTTGGTTAAATTTCATAGAACCCCAAAGTTCTTTGTAACCAGAAACTTCCCCTCTTACGAAAACATCATTGCTGATATCATCTTCAGCGGTAAGCGACCCAAAAGAAATCGAACTTGCATTCGCTCCTACAAATGGAACTTGTAAAGGTCCGCCTTTCCAATTTTGATCTTTCTCTACTGTAGAGAGAAAGTAATCTCTTTTTATAATCTCATCCGATAATAACTTATACGGAAGGTATTGTTTTAACATATCGTTAAACGATCTTGTTGACATTTTAGTCTCCTATGTTTATGTGTTAACCATAGCTTGGTGTATCCTTTTAAGATCATCAATAGATGATACTTCCTTTACTACAGCGGCAGTATTATTACCTTTCACTGTTGGTAAAGTAGGCTTTTGTCCAATATCGGCTTGCACTTGTTGTTGTTGTTGTTGTCCTTCTCTAAGTCTTTTAAGTTCCAATAATCCCCTGTTGTCATTAACAAGTCTGCCAATGATATCTGGTATTTTTGGATCTTGTCCGCACCTAATCATATCTTCACCCATCCAGTAAAACTCTTTGATCATATCTCTGTTGTTCTCTTTCATTGCGTGATAAACGTCCATTCCGTCAGGAATACTTTCAACACATTGTTTAACATAAAGCATTTCTTTTTCTTGATCGCTTGTATGTTGTTGAGATTCAAACTGCTTCATTCTGCTTTCGACAGACTGTAGTTGATCTTGTAGTTCACGATTTTGATTTAGTAAATTTCTCTGGTCATCAGGGAGTTCAGACTCTTTAGCTAAACCGTATGCATACTCCAGTAGTTTTTCCTCAGATAATCCTAAAGCTTTTCCTACTTCACGAAAATCCCCTGTCTGGTTTGCATGGTCCACATGTTTCTTTAGAGTTTTAAATCCATCAACATATGTTCCGGCTTCGCCCATAAGTTCGTTGTATTCTCTTTCTCTGGAAGATAGCTTGTCCTTGTAACCATCTAAACCTCTCGATTTAGTATAGAGTTCCCGTAGGGCCTCTTCTTGTTCAGGATTAGATATTCCAGCTCTTAAGAATTCATCAAACTCAAATTCTTCATCTTTAACTTTATAGCTGTAGTTTGGCGTATACTCAGCTACCTCCTCTGTAGACTCAGCCTCAGGGCTTTCCTGCTCTTCGGTAGTTTCTAAAACTTCTTCGTCTAAATGTTCGTCCAATACTTCTTCACTCATTCCTATACTCCTTGGCTTGCGGCCTCAGTTATTGGGGCCTCAGTTTGCGGCTGAGATTCTTGCATAGGGTTTACTGCTCCTGCTACGTTAGCCTGTGATTGCTGAGGCAATTGAGACTGTTGAGCAAGATAAGCTCCCTGTGCGTTTAGTTTGTCGACCAACCATTTGATGGCCTCCGATGGTACTTTGATCCTCTCTACTCTTCCTGTAGTTGGGTTATTCCATGACGCATTTACAGTGGTCAGAAATCCTCCTTGAGGTACCATTCCCATTTGTTGCTGCTGTAAAGCTTGTTGCTGTTGAGCAAACATAGCTTCGTGCTGCTGTATCTTTTGATGATAAATTTGCTGAGCTTCCGGCGGTAGAAATTTAAAATCAGATTTTTTCATTCTATGATTTAAACCTTGTATATAAAACTGATGGTTATCATATGGGTTGACTGGAACAGGTTCCATTCTATCCATTGCAAGAACATCATTTCTTATATTGTCAGTATCTGCTGTTAATGTAGAAAATGCTTGATCCTTATTACCCGTAGGTAGTTCTTTAATAACTTGTCCTAACTGATCTGGTGCAAGTGAACTTCCTGCATACTGCATAACTTGAGTAAGCGAAAGTATTTTGCCAAACTTAGTTTCAACATCACCAGACTGTGGAATAACTTTAATTTGAAATCCATCGTCTTTCATTCTTTTGAATTCAGGTATATTGACTTGCTCCGATCTTCCGGCCAGTTTAATTAAATGTTCTGGACCCAAATACTGTTTGGCCATTTTGAGAATCTTAGAGAATAACTCAACTTCAAACCTTTCATATTTAGAAACATATTTTACAAACTTCTTCTTATCTTTCATAGATCTAAAGAGTAATTGATATGGATCTCCTGAAGCAGGAGCTTTGTCTTCTAAGATTGATTGTAGTCCACAGGCTTCGTACATCTCACGTACTTGTGCTTGTGCATATGGAGCAAAATGCTCCCCAGTACGACCGGGCTGAATAATAGGTGGTTGGCCAGAATATTGTATTGCTCTAACTCCATTCAATAACCCTCCAGAATTTAACTTAGTACCCTTCTGAACAAAAACTTTATCATCACCTAATTGGATCTGATGTTCGGCTTGTTTACTAGAAGCTCTATTTATTTCTACCTGATATGGTCTACAAACTTTAATTATAGAAGTTGACCTTGGCGATGTAGTCATCTCATCAAAACCTTCGCCTACTAAAGGGAAGATACCAAAAGGTAAAGGACCTTCTGAAATAATGAAATCATCTACAAACATAACATAGTAACCGTCAGGATATTTCTGATTCGGTTTATAGAACAGCTCCTTAACAGCAACTTGTTCTTTAACATCTTTATAGTTACCAGTATTGGCATCAAAGATTTTATAATATTCTTTAGGAGTTGAAGCAGATAGCTCTTCCACCTTCTCAGGTGCTAAAGCCCTAACAGCTTCTTTTAACTCTTCCATCCCAACCATAGTCTCGTGAATCCACCATTCACATTCGTGAACATCTCTAGCTGTTGGATCTCTTTTTAAATCAAAAGCGAAGACTCTATCTATTACAAACTCGCCCGCCCTTACAAATTTACCTTTCTCGTCTTGGGCAACAACAGGACCTTTACTATAGTCCCATCTGATTTTACCCCAACACTCTCCAACGACAATAAAGTCATGAACAAATTTTTCTTGCTTACGTTCCCAAAAGTTCGTTTGCTTAACCCATTCAAGAACAGCATTGTTCATCTCTGAAGTTTTAACATCCCAAAGTTCATTATCATTATAAGGTACAGTTGTGACAGAAGGATTCCCTTCTAAAATAGAATTAATAAATAGATTTGTAATTCTGTGAATATGGTTTTTCACCAATCTGATTTTTTGTTTTGTTTGAGCAGTACCTTTACTTCTGATAGTATCTACAATGCTTTTAGCTTTTTTATTGTAATGATCACCTGATCTTAATAAAATATTAGTCCGTTGCTCTGCAAACACTTGATCGTCACATTGCTTTCCGGCCTTATACATCTTTCTCAATTTATCAATTGTAAAATCAGGCATGGCTTATATCCTCTTCTCTTAGAAACTTTTCGTAACCAAGTGGATCTACTATTTTCATCTCTTCCATATCGTGAGTTAGTAGTTCAGTTTCATCTTTAGTATCTAAATAGTCTGTATTATTATCACTTATTTCTTCTTGACGTGCAACTATTACCGGTTGACTGGAAGAAACTTCCATGTGTGAAACATACTTATCCATGCCAAAACTTAATTCTAACCCCTTAAAGGAGAAAGTTGCTACATTTGAGTCCTTACAGGCCTTTATAATCTTACAAATATCAATTGCCGTATAGATCCCCCCAGAATTCGAACTCGTTTTCGATCTCGTCCTCGTTTTCTTTCCTAAATTCTTCGCTGTCCCAGTATTCATACATTGCTCTCCTGTCATTTTTATCGGGTAAATTAACTTTTTTATCTATTTTTATCTCACCATTCTCTAAAACTTCTTCCCAATCTATAGGAATTTCCATCAAAGCGTACCTTAAAGCATCAATAAAATCGTCTTTTGACTTGTTTTTAGCCGTTGTAACTAGCAAAGTCTCCAGTTCACGCACTAGTTTAATCATCTCTTCATCGTCTTTATATATCTTTAATATGCCCGATTTGAAGGCAGTATTCAGTGCTAACTCACCAATAGCGTGATCTTTCTTTGCTTTTGTGAACCCCAACCCCATTCTATTAGCTATAGTACCGAAATCTTTAGCGGCAGAATCATATGCCTGTATAGTTGTTTGAATAACACCCTTATCATTAGTATAGAATTTAAGGATATCTCCGGCAGTTGTTTCTATTCCATCTAACCTTCTACCTTTAAATGCTCTAATTTTAGTAAGTTTAGGGTTAGCGGCAAGGAAAATATAGGCTGCAGGGTGATTATGTTTACCTCCACTACCTACATCTACCGCAGAATATACTGACCAACCCTTAGGTGGTCCGGTAAATACCTTTCCTTCTTTGCTTTTAGGTCTTTCTACGTAGTTTAGTTCTCTTGTGAAGCCCGGATATTTAAGTCCAGAGTCAACAACAAACTTTCCGTAAACTCTTCTCTTAACTTCATTAGCACTTTTGCAGCCTCTAATGATTTGTTCGATCCTATCTTTAGTCCAAGGGGTATCTGTTCCATCATTATATTGTAAACAATCAAACATACTGATCTGTTTTTTCCAAGCATCGGGATAGATTTCATCGTCACCCTCACCTTCTATTGCTTTTCTCCAAATTTCTTGTCCAAGTGTTGCTGTAAACGCCATAGAGAAATAACCATCAGTAGCAAACAGCCTAGCTTCAAGTTCCGATAAAAGATCTTCAGGTAATTCTTCATCACAGTCAATCGCCCATACGGTTCCTGATTGGAGATCTTGTACGTTTTGCCCGTATGTTTTAAAATAAATCCTCCAACCACTATTGAAAGTAATATGCTTAAGAACCTTATTAGTTATTTGTTCCTTCCAACCGAAAACTGGATGATCCTTAAACTCTCCCCTAGGAAGATAATAAGGAACCCACTTCTCAACAAACTCGGACATAACCGTATCTTGATTAGGATACAGATACCAACTAAAAGGTTTTACCGCAGTCCCATACTTAAACTGTCTAGGCCATAGCTTAGGCCAGAGATCAGGTGAAGTAGCTACATCAATTCTATCACAAATTTGAATCGTGGATTTACCAATCTGGTTAGCAGCACAAATTAAACGGTGTCTTGATTTTTTAGAATCACAATAGCTTTTTTGCCAACCGTACTTCTTAAATCCATACTTAAAAGGTAAACCTTCTTTAAGACGAATCCGTTCTTCCATAAGCTTAACTTTCTCAAGTTTAAGCTCAAGCAAATCTTCCTTCTTGATAGTTCCCCCTAGCTAATCTATAGCAGGTAAGACAGTTATCTTTGTCTCACCTAACTTCTCTTCTAGTTCTCTCAATCTAGTATTGACCTTATCCATATCAAGTTCTGCTTGCTCACCATCCAAAGTGTTTGGCTCACTAACATTTAAAGTAACTTGTTTCTGGACTGCAAGTCCCATATGTCTATCTGATAAAAGTTTTATTACTGAAACCAAAACTGTTGCCTTCTTGGGACAGACCTCTGAAACAGAAGTCCACTCACCATCAATTTTTACATTCTTGGTTGTGTTGATATCCATACTAACTAATTCCTCGAAGCGGTCAGTTACTAAGGATAGTGCTGCTTGAATTTTTAATTCCAAATCAATTACAGGAGTTGTAATCCATGCAAGCAATAGATGATCGTATAATACGTTTTCGTAGAAAAAATCTTTCTTATAGATATTAGCAAATACTCTTTTCATTACCATTTTCTTTTTACTGTTCTTGGCACGTTTCATTTCTTCGTGAAACTGATTCTTAAGTTGCACTTGCTCTATGTTAGGTTTTAATTTATTACGAAGAGTCTTCTCAGGCAAACGCCTAAGATCCTCAGGAATCGCTGACATACGCTGATAAACAGCGACCGATAATATCTCAGGGGATATATCGGATATAGAAATTGCTTTCTCTTCCATAACAAAATAGTATAAGGATTATCTTCTGTTGGCAAGTTGATCGAGAAGAGGTAAGCCTTCAGCATCAGGTGCAACAGGAACATTTCCTGAAATTGCTTTACCTTCTATTGATTCTTCTCTCATGTCGATGATCTCTTTTAAGATATCCTTATTAATTTTCTGCCTTTTAATTTCGGCATTAATTTCATTTAGTCTAGATTTGATACCATCCCGTGCGGCTAAGATAGGAGCTTTTTGTTCCTTCTCTTTAGCTTCAATGGCTTTAATGATTTTATCAAGTTCGCTTAACTTGTTTTGCTCTTGTGCTTTTGCTAATTTTATTAAACTCATACTATCCCCTAAATATCGTCCAACGCTTTCTGTAGATCGTCCATTGTTTTAATTTCTCTAGGTGCATCCTCAACCACAGGTTCATCCACTACGGATTCAATTACCTTAGGTCTTTCTTCTTCCACACCTTGTTCAAGGAGTTTTACAATTGCAGCTCCGGCCAATGCTCCCGCACCAACCATCTTAGCTTTTCCTAATCCTCGTAAACCACCCTTAACAAATCTCCACAAAGTATCAACCTTAGGAGTACCTTGTTTATTAGCTTTTAATAAATCAGCAATATGCCCAAGTTTACTTGGGGCATCTACTTTAGCAACTGTCTTCATAAATTCTTTAGAATCTTTTCCAAGCCAAACTTCTGAAGCCTCTCGAACCGTCTTTATAAAAGGAGCAACATCCTTACCTTTAATACCTTGCTTTAACAAAGCAGACCTTAAAGCATTTTGACCTTTAACAGTTCTTATCTTTTTAAGATCCATATCAGCAACCTCTTCTATTGCTTTCTTGAAAGGATCTGGTAAGTTCGTGTATTCAGTACCATACGCCTCCGGCGGTAACTCCTGGGTTCCTAAGAATGCAGAGAGTCCGCCGGACCCAAATACGGCCCGCTCTGGCAGGTCGCTCTCTAATGATTGACGTATTTTCGGATCTTCAATCTGTTTTAAAACTTTATCTAAAATATTTATATTTTCCATTATTTTACCGTTGTTTCCACAATTGTAACAAGCCACGAGATAGAAATCAAGTAGGCAGGAGTATGCCCATAAATGGACTTAAGGGCTATTAAAAACATCCCACTACTCCCACAAACAAAATACATCCTTACTATCTTCTTGAAAACCTTTCGTCCTCATAAAAAGTATCACAGATCTTTCTAAGCTCTCGTAACTGTTCTATTGGTAAAGCTTGTCTGATAGACATCTCAATAAATCTCCGAGATCCCTCGGTGCAACCATCAAGGTAATCATCCTTACCAATATTGAATTGACAAGAAGTAAGCAGTAAAGAAATTATAACGATTCCCTTCTTCATCCTTATAGTATATCTGATTAAACAAAACTGGCATATACGGCAAACTATTCGTATCCCGCATCCCTCCAAACCTTGAACAGCACCCTTAACTCTATGGCCTTATGCTCAACATGCATCCGGAAGTACTCCCACTCGTTCTCTCCAGTCTCGTCCGTACATGCTTGAATATACTCAAGAACAGAATCTATTCTCTCTAAATGAATATCATTTTTAGGAAATTCGAGGATAGTATTCTCCCTACCATCCGAACCGCATGGATCTTCGTCACTCATCTACCCATTATAACCCAACCAGAAATTGGATCAATTAGGCAAATTCATCTCCGTTAATTCTCGCTGAAGATACTTAATCTCTTCCGTCAAATTAACAATGACTTCCTCTCTATCTCTCAACTTAGATATAAGAAAATCAAGATCTTCCTTAAGGTAATTATGCCAATATACTTTGGGTTCCATAATTAATCTCCTTATCCATAACCCCACAATAACACAACCCGCAAAAAAAATCAAACCTTCCACTTGACAAATCGTGATTTTTTGTTAAAATAAGAGTCTCTCTGTCATCGAGAGATTGAGCTGCAAAGCGATTGATGAGATGTAAAGAGAGATGATATCTATATCACTTAACTACTGAGTAAACCATCCAACTGCAAAACAAACACAAAACATCCTAAGAACTACTGAGTAAACCATATACATAGAGATATAAGTTAGGTACTAGATATATAAGTACACTTGCGCCTAAAATTTCGCGTAGGTTAAACTATTGATTTTACGTTACAAGCACTAACTGGCTGAAATTGTATAAGCTGGCTTTCTTACACCGTACTTCTTACTTTTGGCATGTTCATTCATCCCGTTTTCATACTGTGCTAGTAATTCCGGATCTATTTCGCTAAGATCAATCTTGGCATTCTTCCTAGATTCCCTATACTCATGACACGAATGAATACTTCCATCTCTATCATATGGAGTCTTTAAATTAAACCTGATCTCTTGTTGACAGAATTTACATTGAGTAGCTGTCTTTAATCTTGTGTTTATCATGCCCATAATGATTCTCCTTGTTTTATGGATTTTAACTTTTTAGTTTTTTTTATTTTTAATAGGTAGGAAAGGGACAATATACTTAGTGACTACCTTCAAGACCCTAGCCCCCCATGCGCTGAAAGCCTTTACTAGAAGGGTTATAGAGCGATATACATCATTGATGGACAGTCACCTGCTAACACAATATCCCTAATCCTATCTAATCGGCTAACCTAATAACAAATACTTATATCTAACAGCTTGATTTTACTGGCTTGAAGCAATCATTATCTAGTATCAATCAATGTCGGTAGCTTGTCTTAATTGTCAACGTATTACCTTGACTAAAACAGTATGGCTTACTTGGCTTTTAAGGAATAATCGCTAACATAAACCGTAGTTTAATTAAGTAATCTGCGAATCTATTATCTATCTTGTTACACCGTTTACTCAAACGTTTAGTCCTAGTTAAACATACAGTTTAAATTAAACGTTGATAGTTTGATTATGCATTTAAGATTAATCTATGTATAATTATACCCTATCTTGCTAGGCAATATATAGTATTAAATGTAATTGATTATTGTTAATGAACTTGTTGTTCACAAGTTAGTCCGGCATAAAGTAAAGCCTAGCATAAAAAAATCGAATAGTCAAAGATGCGGTTATAAAAGAATAAAATACCTGTATATGTATTATCTGTTAACTTACTAGCTAGAAGTTATTCCTTAACAACAACTATTGTCACAACTATAGTAATCTGACAATATCACGACATAAGTCCTTTTCTTGACACGTGTCCAGATTTGTCCAATGTCTACTTTACTTTGACGTAAATGAATACTCTATCCATGCGTTTGTATATCTTATTTATACGATAAAAATAATTAAAATAATCCTTGACACGCGATATCTGCAAGGATAGCGTTATAGATATTAAATGTCTTGGAGGACAAAAATGCAAACTAATAACAAACGTCATAATGACGTATCTACTAAATT
>Ga0208013_1000880_pt1 | contig 15123 bp, 15 predicted proteins | sample 16_taG_FD_184091 | JGI IMG/M metagenome (GOLD analysis project Ga0208013, IMG submission 184091) | Marine viral communities from the Subarctic Pacific Ocean - 16_ETSP_OMZ_AT15313 metaG (SPAdes) (version 2) | ecosystem: Environmental > Aquatic > Marine > Oceanic | place: Pacific Ocean | collected...
TGATAGCCCGGCCGCTTGTAGAGGCCCTCGGTGCGCAGGGGCTGCAGGTCATCGGCGCCGCGCAGGAGAAAGGCGCGGTCGAACACGTGGCCATCTTCTGACAGCGACAGGACGAGGGGAATGCGCAGTTTGTCGCCTTTTGGCGCGTGAACGAGAAAGGCGGTGCCACCGGGTAAATTGCCCGCGCTTTGCTTCGTGCGTGCATCAGGCATGGCAGTCAGCTGCGGACGACTCCAGCTTTCGCCACGGTCGCAGCTTTCCGATGCAAGCTGGCGAAAGCTCGACGCCTGATCGCGGAAGACCATGACAAGACAGTCGCCGCGTTGAAACAGGCTGGGTTCCAGCTCCCGGCTCATGGGCGGGTCAGAGGGAAGGTTCTCGAACGCGCCAGCCTGCCATCCCGTCAATCCGAGCGGGTCGTCGGTGTAGAAGGGGCGCGCCCGGATACCGGGGCGCACATGAAAAGCCGTGTGCAGGCGGCCGTCATACAGGTGCGGATCCTGCTCGATCACGCCATTTACCGGCATTCCGTCTGCGCCGAGCACGGGGCGGGGCTCGGACCAGGTTTCGCCGTCATGGCTGAGGCGATAGGCGGTGTAGCCGCCGGTGCGTTTGTGGAAGCCTTCCGGCCAGACATTGATGAAAGCGACAAGCGTTTCGCCATCGGTCCACCAGCCGCCGCTGGAGCGGATCTCCTCGTCATCAGACGGTGTGGTCAGGGGACGCGGCGCGCTCCAATGATCGCCATTGTCGTCGCTGACTGAATAGGCAACCCATGTGTCCGGGGCGTCTTCATCGCGGGCCGAGCTTTGCCATTGAACGAAGACGTGGCCCTTGAAGGCGATGGGCACGGCGCCATTGCTGAACTGGTCCGTGCCGGGGCCGGGCCGAAATACGGTGATGGCCTTCGCGCCGGGTAGGGGCGAGAGGCCGAGATCGGGCGCTGAGGCGTCATACAGATCGGCCGCCGGCGCATGCAGCGCCGACGGCCGGTCTTGCAATTGGGTGCAAGCAAAAAGCGGCAGGATCAGGCAAAGTGCGAACAGGCGTTCAAACATTTGCATCCCGCCGCTGCGATCAGGCGCCTTCTGCCTGGCCGCGCTTGACGGCGGCTTCGATCAGTTCGCGGGCTTTCTCGATACCGTACCAGCCTTCGATCCGGGTCCACTTGCCTTTTTCGAGATCCTTGTAGTGCTCGAAGAAGTGCGCGGTCTTGTCGATCAGGGTCTGCGGCAGGTCGTGATAGGTCGCGATCTTGTCGTAGTATGACGTCAGCTTGTTGTGCGGCACGGCGAGGATCTTCTCGTCCGGGCCCTTGTCGTCGGTCATCATCAGAACGCCGACGGGACGGGCGCGCACGACCGAGCCCGGCACCAGTGGACGATTGCCGACAACCATCACGTCGATCGGGTCGCCGTCGAGGCTGAGTGTGTGCGGCACGAAGCCGTAATTACAGGGATAGCGCATCTCGGTGTAGAGATAGCGGTCCACGAACATCGCGCCGGAATCCTTGTCGATCTCGTATTTGATCGGGTCGCCGCCGAGCGGGACCTCGATGAGCACATTGATGTCGTCTGGCGGATTGTCGCCGGTTTTGATTTTGGAAAGGTCCATAAGACGGCTCGCATCTGGCTGGAAGGTTGAAACACGGTGTGGGGTGGCGATGACGCCTGAAACAGATTGCGTCAAGAGTGGCAGTGACGCGGGAGGGTTAATGCAGCTTTTGTGCCCGAATGCTTCCCACTCGCCCAAATGGGGTTACTCTGCCGTCTGGGAGGTACACCAAATGCATTCAACACTAATTCTTTGTAGCGCGGCGCTGGTCATTCTGACCCTGTTGCTGGGCTTTTGGGTTTCGATCACGCGGGGGCGCACCAAGACCATCGCCTATGGCGCAGCGACAGATCCGACGGGGCCGATGATGAAAGCCGAGCGGGCGCATGGAAATGCCGCTGAATATACTGCGCTTCTGGTCGGGCTTTTTGTCATCACCGGCTTTGCCTATGCGGGGCGCGACCTTGGAATCGCCGTGACGAGCCTTGTTGTGGCGATCACCCTGTCTCGTTTTCTGCATGCGCTTGGCTGCCTGGTCTGTGCAACGCTGGAAAAGCCGCATCCGCTTAAAGTCCTGGGTGCGCTCGTCACCTATGTTGGCGGACTGGCGCTGGCGATCATGGTGATTGGAAAAGTGCTGTAGGCGCCCGTCAGTCGCGCTTCAGGGCGTAATTGAAACTGATCGAGAGTCGCGGTTCCTCGCCCATATTGGCGGGGACTTCATGGCGCAGCCAGCTTTCCCACAGGATGGCGTGGCCGACTTCGGGCTCAAGATAGACAAAGCGGCGGCGGTCTTCTGGCGCGTCATCGCGCATTTGCGGCGCGGCCATCATGCGCGACAGGCGCGGGTCTTCCAGTTTCAGCCGAGACGCGCCGTCTGGCGTGGAGACGTAATAGGTTCCTGAAATCACGCTGCCGGGGTGGATATGATTGGAGTGGCCAAAGCCGGGCTCCAGAATGTTCACCCAGATCGCGTCGAGTTCCAGGGTGAAGCCCTCCATGTCCCAGTCGAGTTCCGTCGCAAAGTCAGTCGCGACGGCATCGAGCAAGGCTTTCAGCTCCGCAAATTCCGGGAACCGGTCCGGCAAGTCGTCGAGAGATGCGTAGGATGTGTACCCGCCATAGCCTTCGGTCTCGCACCACGCATTCCCCGCGGCGTCATCCTCGGCCAGCACCCAGCAGACATGTTCGAGCCGTGTCGCCAGATCGCTATCGCCAACGGGCTGGGTCCGCACCAAAGTGGGGAAGAGGGTCTTTGTGGTCATGGGCCGCTCTTTAGGCGGAGCAAGGCGCAAAAGAAAGAGCCCGCCACGTTCTGCAAGGTCGCGGGCTCATCTGCAGAACTTGGCCGCTCTATTCGGCAGGCTTGACGAATTTCAGCGTCATGCGGTCGCTTTCGCCGATTTCGGCATAGGCAGCAGCGTCAAAACCGTCCGGAGTGTTGCCTTCCCGGTCCTGCGTGGCGTTGACCGGGGCCAACGTCCAGACCCCAAACGGGTGATCCGCAGTATCGGCCGGATTGGCATTGATTTCGCTGGCTTCGACAAACTCGAACCCGGCCGCTTCGGCGAGGGATTTGACATAATCCTCATGGACGTAACCCGAAGAGGCCGTCGGGTCTTGTGTGGCCGTTGAAGGCAGGCGATGTTCGACCACGCCCAACACGCCGCCGGGCTTCAGAGCGGCACAGGCGTCCGTGAAAAATTTCTCGGTGTATCCGCCGCTCATCCAATTGTGGAGGTTGCGGAAGGTCAGTACGACATCGGCTGTCCCGGCCTCGGTCAGCGGGCCACTCTCGGCCGAAAAGGCGCTGTATTCGATCGTGCCGAATTTCGGGTCGTCATAATTCGCCTGGAATTCTGCAAGGCGCTCGGCGATTCGGGCGCGACGGTCTTCATCGCCAATATTCGGGTCGAAATAGGCTGCGACCAGTGTGCCACCGCCACTGGCAAGATAGGGCGCGATGACATTTGTGTACCAGCCGCCGCCGGGCCACAGCTCGACCACTTTGTCATCCGCTTCCACCCCGAAGAATTCGAGCGTTTCTTTCGGGTGACGCCAGGCGTCGCGCGCCTTTTCGGCATCCGTGCGGTGTTCGCCAGCGATCGCGGCGTCCAGCGGCGAGGCTTCGGTCGAGGCTGTCTCGACCGGCGGGGTTTCGGGGGCGGGCGTCTCTGATGCGGGTGTCTCTGGCTGGCCGCAAGCTGCCAGAACCAGTGCAGACAGGGCGATCATCGGGGTCAATTGCTTCACAGGGTGTCTCCTCAACAGGCCTCTTGAACCTCTCCTTACGCTACCCACATAGATCATGTCACGGTGCCGTAAATCGGGCTGTGACCGGTATCTGTCCCAACGCCGAATTCGGGTTGGTTCTTTTCAGGTGCTGAACATCCATCCGGGCGCTCCCCGAACGGGTTGCCCGCAGTTGCTTGATTTAAGAGGACTGAACACATGAGCAATATCGACCTTACCCCCCTTTACCGTACCGTTGTCGGCTTTGACCGGCTTGCGGGCATGATTGATCAGGCGTCTCGCCTCGACGGGTCACAAGGCTATCCCCCATACAATATCGAACGCGTTGACGAAAACGCCTTCGCCATCGAGATCGCGGTCGCGGGATTTACCGAAGATGACCTCGAGATCGAGACGAAAGAAGGCTTGCTGACTGTGGCCGGCAAGCGCGGCGAGAATGAAGACGGCGAGGGCCGCAACTATCTGCATCGCGGCATTGCCCAGCGCAGCTTTATCCGGCGCTATCAGCTGGCCGACCATGTCATCGTGACCGGTGCCAATCTGCAGCACGGCGTGCTGCGCATCGACCTTATTCGCGAGCTTCCTGAAGAGAAGAAACCTCGCAAGATCGAGATTGGCGCCCCGGCAAAGTCGGAGCCGAAACTGATCGGCAAGAAATCGGCCAGCAACGCGGCCTAAACGCCGAGTTCTGATCAGATAAGAGAACGGCGCGTCCAGAGATGGGCGCGCCGTTTTTTGCATTCAGGCCCAGAAGTGTGGTGCCAGGTTTCCTGACAGCGTGGCGGCGGCCTTTTCTCGCAGGATTTGCAGCGCAGGCTGGATCGCATCCGTGTCTGACTCTGACTGATAGGCCGCGAACACAGGATAGGCGATGGTCGGGACATCCGGGACTTCGAAAAGGAACCCCTTTGCCAGATGGGTTTCGACCAAGCGCCGAGGCAAATACCCTGCGGCTTCACTGGCGATGAGGAAGGACGGCCCGAAGAATCCCAGGGCGACTGTGGTCCTTGGCTCCATGAGCTTTGGCAGGATCTGGGCGTGCCGGTCACGATACTCTTCGCCCCAGTCGACATAGACATAACGGTCTTCGAATTCGCCCTTCGGATCGGTGGTGACCATGATGAGATCGTCATCCATCAAGTGTTCCACCGCGATATCGGTGCGCAGGCGAGGTTGATGCAGCACTGCGATGTCCAGAAGCCCTTCTGACAAAAGGCGTGACAGGGAAAGGGGCGTGCCGGCCTCCGCCTTGAAGGCGACGTTTGTCATTTGCTCCTGCATCTCCACAAGTGCCTGGGAGAGGAAGCGGGCCCAGAGATTGTACTGCCCACCGAGGATCAGCATATCGTCAAAGGTTTCCGGAATCCCGGCCTGCTGACGACCTTGCTCCCATGCGCGCACAATTGTCCGGGCATATCGTTCGAAATGATAGCCGTGTGATGTCAGCCGGGCGCCGGCTTTCGATCGTGCGAACACTCTTTGTCCGAGGCGATCTTCCAGCGTCCGGATCCGGGCGCTCACCGTGGACTGGGTGACGTGTACCTTGTCCGCCGCACCCTGAAACGTGCCGGTTTCAATGACTGCCAGGAATGTGCGAGCGACTTCAACATCAATCATTCAATATTCCGATTTCAAGCATCGATTAAATTCGTTATTCGAATTCCATGTAACTCCCTATCTAGGCAGCATGTCAGATCAAGGAGAAACGACAATGAAAACCCATCTCATCGCCGGTCTCGCCGCACTCACTCTGCTTGGCGCCTGCGCTTCCGCGGCTGCCGCACCAGCCGTCTCGTCCAACATTTCCATGTCCGATCTCGATCGGAAGGAACTGAAGCAGTGGAACAAAGCCGAGAAAGACATTCGCAAGGGTGAGAAGCTCATCGCGGAGGGTAACAAGGACCTTGAAAAGGGCGAGGAAATGGTCCGCAAGGCCCGTCAGGCGCTTCGCAAGGGCGAAGACAAGGTCGCCGATGCTGAGGCGGATGTCCGAAAGGGTGAACGCCTTGTCGCGGACGCGCGGAACGTCCAGACGCGGCTTGAAGTGCTCAACCCTGCGCCCGCCGAAACCGGGTCGCCCGAGTCCTGATATAGACAAAACCAAAGAAAACGGCGCGACCACAGGGACGCGCCGTTTTTCTATTTGCGAATTGTCTCTGGCGGCTAGCCGAAGAATTTCGAGCAACCGGCTTCCGACAGGAAGCCTTTAAGAGCGTCGTCGCTGAGCGAAGCGCCGACCGCCTTGCGGACGGAATCATAGGCGCGGGCAGCATAGGTTTGCGTGGTCTGTTCAAAGCTGCCGCCCTCGATGGATGCGGAAACATTCTTGTCACCGCGTTCGGCGGCTTTTGAATTGGCCTTGGCCCAGGGCAGATAGGTTTTCGAGACTTCCTCGGCAAACAGCGGCGTCAGCGTGGGCGCAAGCGCTTCCAGCGACGCGAAAGGCGCGCCCGGTTTGGGATCTTCCATATTCTCGATCCAGGCAACCACAAAGGGGGCGTGCTTCTTGAGCCATTCGGCCGGGGTCTTGTCCATCATCATCTGTTGGAACTGCGCGGCGAGGGCGAAATCGGCCGCGGACGGACGACCGCCGAAGATGTAGAGTTGCTCGGTCAAATGCGCGTTGAGAAGCGTTGCAAAGCGTTCGAACGAGGCTTTCAGCATGTCTGCATTTGCGCTGTCGGCGCCAACCAGATTCAGACGGTCGGCCATGCGTTCGGCAATTTGCTTCTGGGCCTTCTTGTAGGCGCGGGGGCGCTTGCCGCCATAGAGCTGGACCAGCACACGCAGGGCAGCGTCTTCGCGGTCGGGCTTCTGGCTCCAACGTTCGAGGAACATGATCTTGTTCAGCCATTCATCCGCATAGTCTTCAAGGATCAGCGCAAGGGTCGACGTGGCAACGTCGTCCGGAACGGCCGTGGGCTCCGGATGGTCTTCCTCAAGGGCGGAAATGATTGCCGTGGAATCCTGATTGGCCGATCGCGAAGGGGAGACCAGCAGCGGCACAGAGGCCACGCGCGCCAATGCCTGGAATTCTTCCTCATTCTCGCGTGAGCGGGATACCCAGTCGAAATCAATATTCTTGTAGCGCAGGAACGACCGCACTTTCTGGGAATAGGGCGAGGTATCTGCGCCGAAGAGGCGATAATCGGACATGGGCATACGGCTTTCATTGTGTTTGGCCCTGTCTGTAGGCATTTCAGCACGCACTGCCAAGGAGCGTTTGCCGCAGCTGGTGATAATGGGTATGCGCTCGGTCAGAACTTGTTGGACATTGAAAGGAGCGGCAGATGCGGATCATGCACGTGATGGCGGGCGCCCAGGAAGGCGGCGCAGAGAACATCATGCTGGAATCCGTGCTGGCACTGGCAGAAGCCGGTCTGACCCAGCATGTGGTCACACGACCGGACAACCAGTTCCGCGTCCAGAAATTCCGTGAAGCCGGCATCGGGGTGGATGTGGCCGCGTTCAACAATACGTGGCCCTTCCCGACGCGGCGCGTGATTGGCGACGCGATCAAGGTCTTCAAGCCGGATGTTATCGAGTACTGGATGGGCCGCGCCGGGCAATATGCGCCGAAGGAATACCGCAATCGTTCGATTGGTTGGTATGGTGGCTATTACAAACTTGCGCGCTTCGTGAATTGCGAATGGCATGTCGGCCTGACCATCGATTTGCTGCGTCACATCCGCGAACAAGGTGTCCCGGACGATCGCTCTGCCATCGTTCACACCTATGCTGATTTTGAAGGCACTGATCCGGCCAGCCGCGCGGCGCTGGATACGCCCGAAGATGCGCCCGTTGCGCTCGCGCTGGCGCGCCTGCATGAGAAGAAGGGTCTCGACACGTTGCTGGATGCCACGGCCAAAGTGCCAGGCCTGTATGTCTGGATCGCGGGCGATGGCCCCATCGAGGCCGAGCTGAAGGCGCAGTGTACCAAACTTGGGCTGGATGATCGGGTTCGCTTCCTGGGCTGGCGCAATGATCGCGGCGCGCTGCTCGCGGCCTGCGATGTGGTGGCCTTCCCGTCCCGCTACGAGCCGTTCGGCACGGTGACCGTCGATGCATGGGCAGCGTCCCGTCCGCTGGTTGCGGCAGATGCGGTTGGCCCGGCAGCCTATGTGAAGAATGAAGTGAACGGGCTGTTGATTCCGAAAAATGATGTCGATGCGCTCGCCACGGCGCTCAGCCGGGTGATCTCGGACAAGGCGCTCGCGACAAAGCTGGTCGAAGGTGGCCGAGCCTCATATGAGCAGCAGTTCAACAAGGCCGCGTTCCAGCGCGATTCCGTGGCGCTGTATGAAAAGATCATCGCGCATGCCGGGCCATTCACTGGCTAGAGCAGGCTTGCGAAGAATTTTCGGTAAAGTCGGCGGCTCTCGCGCTGGCCAAGCCCGATCCGGACTTCAATTCCAGCGTCCCTGAGGGCGCGGATGCCCCCATTGGCGACCGGGTGTGGGTCGTCTATGGCGCAGACGACGCGGGCGATGCCGGCCTCCAGCAATTTCACGGAGCAGGATTTTCCGCCCTGGGATCGCTCGCGGCATGGCTCCAGTGTGACATAGGCGGTGCCACTTCGCGCAGCGGCTCCGGCCTCGTCCAGCGCGACCTCCTCGGCATGGGGACGCCCGCCCAGACCGGTTACCCCCGCGCCGACGACATGCCCGTCAGAGTTCAGGATGATACACCCAACCGACGGGTTTATCCCGGTGAGGCCGTGGTTGAGCCGAGCCAGGCTGTGGGCCCGTCCCATCATGCGCCGGTCGCGCCGTCGGGACGGGCGAAAGCTCATGGCAGTTCAGGAAGCGGCTTGCTGCGATCAGAGTCCAAGTAACGAACGGAGACTGGCTTGAGCGTGTCATCCAGATCAATGTAGAGCGGATTACCGGTTGGAATCTCGATCCCGGTAATGGACTCATCCGGCACCCGGAACAGATGTTTCACCAGGGCGCGCAGGGAGTTGCCATGTGCTGCAATGACGACGTCCGTTCCGGATTTGAGCACGGGTGTGATCGCTTCTTCCCAATAGGGCAGCACACGTTCCAGTGTCAGCTTCAGACTTTCGGTGTTCGGGATATCAATGCCCTTGTAGCGGGGGTCGCCTGCCAGATCGAACTCGCTGCCAGCTTCCATCGGCGGTGGGGGAATGTCGTAGGAGCGGCGCCAGATATGAACCTGATCTTCGCCATGTTTGTCGGCAGTCTCTGCCTTGTTGAGACCGGTCAGGCCACCATAGTGGCGCTCATTCAGGCGCCAATGCTTGGTCACCGGCATCCATACGCGGTCCATCTCCGTCAGGGCGATCCAGAGCGTACGGATGGCGCGGGTCTGAACGCTGGTGAACGCGGCGCGGAAATCGGCGTCGCAGGCTTTCAGCATTTCACCGGACTTTTTGGCTTCGGCTTCGCCCTTCTCGGTCAGGTCGGCATCCCACCAGCCGGTGAACCGGTTTTGCAGGTTCCATTCGGATTGGCCGTGGCGGACAAGCGCTAATCTGGGCATGAAAAATTCCTTTTTGGTCTGTTGCGGGCCCTTTTCAGCGTAAAAGGGTCCGGGTTCAAGCTTCCATCGCCCGGATCAGCTCTGAAAATGCGAGCGTGACATGGTAGCCGGTGGACGCTGGCATGTTGGTTGAGACGATGTGGCCATCGCCATCATATTGGTCGATCCACCCGCCTTCCGGGGTGAGATATTCGTCCATGAGGATGTCGAAGCTCTGGCAGGCCGCGGCAGCGATGGCGTCGTCATCAGTCAGATTCAGCATTGCCAGATGCGCCTTGAGCGCTTCGGTCTGCGACCAGGTGCGTCGCCCCGCATTGTGGGGTGCGCCATCGCGTGTGACTTCCAGAATGGCGCGCCCGTCTGGATCCAGCGTGCTGGTGGCGAAGCTGTACAAGCGACCGGCAATGGGCGGAATTGGCTGGTCGGTTGCGCGGGCGTGCTGGCTCAATAGCCAGATCCACTCGAACTGGTGACCCGGCTCGACAATGCGCGCGGCATCGCCTGCGCCTTCTGCCCAGTCCGGGGCAAAAAATTCTCCCAGCAGGCCGCCGGGGCCTGCGGTGAATTTTGCTTGAAACAGGGAGATGAGTTCGCTGGCGCGGGTGAGATGGTCCCCTTCAGGGTCGGCCCGGTGCAGGGCCAGGCACGCTTCCAGCAAATGCATATGCGGATTTTGGCTGCGCTGGGATGGCGGCGGCAAGCTTTCGGCATAGCCGCCATTGATCCGGTCTTTCATCCGCCCGTCCAGCGCATCCAGCAGCGCCCTTGCCGAAGCGATCGCGCCGCTTCCGTCGTCCAGAGCTTCACTGGCCACGGCGAGCGCGTAGAGCGTGAAGGCGAGATCATACGTGTCGGGCGTATCGTCGACATATTCGTGGCTATCTGCGTTGAGCGTGCGACCCACGAGGCCATCTTCCCGCCGAGCCGTACCGCTGAGGGTGCGCACGCCATGATGAACCAGATCAAGTGATATGTCTGGTTTCCAGCCGAGCAGGGCGGCCTGCGCGAAGACATAGGTTTGCCGGGCCTGCACGCGAATGCGTGTGATCTCGTCTTGTACCGGCGCGTGATCCAGAGACAGTGTTTCTCGAAACAGGCCAGACTCGCCGATTCCGCGCTCGCTCCAAAGGGGGAAGCACGCTTCAAAAAGCCAGTGACGAGCTTCCTTGGCTCGCCGCCTCAATGCCGCTTTCGACATGGAACTCGCCCCCGTTAATTGCATGCATGGCAGCGTCTACGGCTCGCCAAACCACCCAGCTTCCTGCTAACAGGAGTGCCAGTCCTTGGCTAGCGGGTGCCACCGCCGAACTGTGAAAGAGCTCCTCGTTCATGAAAGACCGGATCTTCTTCCCTCTGGCCTTCCTGCTGGTGGTCGGCATGGTTGTGCTGGCCATCTGGCCCGCTATTGGCCGCTTGCCGGATGGCCCCATAACGGGCGATGGCACCAATTATGATCGCGTCACGGTCAGCGGGCAATTTCTGAACAAGATTCTTGCCGGCGGCGACGCCACGACCGAGCTCGTGCGCAATCGGGGCGACGACTATTTGCTCTATATCGAAGCCCAGGCCGGCTTGCTTGGGCCCGAGCCCGAAGACGGCCCGCATTTCCGCCTCGCCAGTGATCTTGAAGTGCAATTCTCGGGGCGCCGCGTTCGCTGCACCGTCCGCATGCGTCCGGCAGATCAACGCGGCGCCATGCAGGCCAAGGTGAACTATTCCGTGGGTCGGGAAGGCGATTCCGGCTGGCAGGTTTTTGACCTTGTTTCGGGTTTTGAGAATTTCAGTTTCGAATATGTCGTTCCGGAACATATTGGAGATCAGGGCTTCGATTATTTTGCCATACGTCCGGTTGTGCCTGAAAAGTCACGAGCCCTTCTGGTCGAAAGTGTCACCTTCGAGCGCATTGAATAAGCCGTTCGCATGACAGAGTGCCGCGCTTGGCAGCGACGTTTGACGATTTAAGTTGATAAGGGTGGGCGGAATTTGTCGCTTTGCCCAGATACCTGACAAGATTTGTCTTTCATGGAGATACCATGCGCAAGATTTTCGCTCCGCTCAGCTTTTTGGCCCTCGCGGCCTGTGGAACACAAACACCAACGGAGACTCCCTTGGCAGACACACTTCCCCCACCCCAGGTTTCTGAGGCAACTGCAGAAGACCCCTATCTCTGGCTGGAAGAAGTTGAAGGTGAGGCAGCGCTTGACTGGGTGCGCAATCAGAATGACCGCTCGCTGAAAGAGCTGAAGGCAGATCCTGATTATGCGGGATATGAGGCGGCCGCGATCGAGGCGCTGACCTCGGCAGAGCGTATTCCCTACGGATCAATTCGTGACGGGATGGTCTACAATTTCTGGCAGGACGAAACGCATGTGCGCGGTCTGTGGCGTCGGACAACGCTGGAAAGTTATGCCAGTGACACGCCGGAGTGGGAAACCATTCTCGATTTCGACAAGCTTGCGGAAGAAGAAGGCAAGAACTGGGTCTACAAGGGCGCAGACTGTTTCCGGCCCAAGGGCAGCGATATTGGCTACAAATGCATGATCTCCCTGTCGAATGGCGGCAAGGACGCGATTGTCCGCCGCGAATTCGATCTTGCGACCAAGCAATTCGTTGATGACGGCTTCGTCACGCCAGAGGCCAAGCAGGGCGGTGCCTGGGCCAGCCCTGACACTTTGTTGATCGCAACCGATTGGGGCGAGGAAACACTGACCGCGTCCGGCTATCCTTTCATCGTGAAACGCTGGGACCGCGGTACGCCACTGGACGCCGCCGAAGAGGTGATCCGCGGCGAGGGGGATGATGTCGGCGTCTGGCCAATGACGCTGGAGCTTGAGGATGGGCGCATTCTGCAGGGCGCGGCTCAGGCCGACACGTTCTTCACGACGCGCTACTGGTGGTTCCCCGATGGAGAGAGCGAGCCGGTGCAGTGGCCTATCCCGCCAAAGTCTTCACCAGAAGGAATCCATGAAGGCCGATTGCTTGTTTCTTTGAAGCAGGATTGGACTCCGACGGGTCAGGAAACGACATTCAAATCCGGTGATCTGGTCGCCTTCGATGTCGAGACCTTCATGGAGACCCGCGCATTGCCGCCGGTTTCACTTGTGTTTCACCCGAGCGAAACGCAGGCCTTGAAAGGCGTGTCCACTGCAAAGGGCGCCCTGCTTCTGGGGGTAGGTGATACGGCGGTTGGCAAGGTCATGCGCGCCACCGCGAGCGATGCCGGCTGGATGCTGGAACCCATTTCCCTTCCCGGCACGGGCCAGGCCAGCGTCGCATTTGCCAGCGACGAAGAGGATACGGTCTTCATCAACTATGAGGATTTCCTGACGCCAGATTCGCTGCTCTCCTACAGTGCCTCGACGGGGGACGTAAAAACCCTCAAGAGTCTGCCGCCGAAATTTGATGCAACAGGCCTGAGTGTTACGCAGCATTTTGCGACGTCGAAGGACGGCACGCGCGTGCCTTATTTCCTCGTAAGCAAAGCAGATCTGCCGCTCGACGGTTCCACGCCGACGCTTCTATACGGGTATGGCGGGTTCCAGGTCTCGCTGAATCCGTCCTACAGCGCTGTCACAGGTCGTCTGTGGCTGGAACAGGGGGGTGCTTATGTGTTGGCGAACATCCGCGGCGGGGGCGAGTTCGGCCCCGAGTGGCATCAGGCTGGCCTGAAGCAGAATCGCCAGCGAATCTATGATGACTTCATTTCGGTCGGTGAGGACCTGATTGAACGAGGCGTTACATCACCGGAGCATCTCGGCATCATGGGTGGCTCAAATGGTGGCCTGCTCATGGGCGTCATGCTGAACCAGCGGCCAGACCTCTGGAACGCGGTCGTCGTGCAGGTGCCGCTGCTCGACATGATGCGTTACCACTTATTGCTGGCAGGCGCGTCGTGGGTAGATGAATACGGATCGCCGGAAGTGCCGGACGAACGGGCTTTTCTTGAGACGATTTCGCCCTACCAGAACTTTGATGCCACGAAGGACTATCCGGTGCCCTTCTTCGTTACCTCGACCAAGGATGATCGCGTCCATCCCGGTCACGCGCGCAAGATGGCCGCGAAGTTTGAGGCGGCGGGCCTGCCATTCTACTATTATGAGAACATTGATGGCGGGCATTCGGCAGCGGCGAACCAGAAGGAGCGCGCCAAGCGGTCTGCTCTGGAATTCACCTACCTGACCAAGCGGCTAGGCCGGACAAATTGACAAGAAGGTTCCAAATAGGAACTTTTATCGGGTCTGAAAATAGAACTGGAACTCCTGACTTCGGTTTTTCTTGCCTCGATCAGTCTCCGGCCTAATGATCTAAATCATGAACCTTGCGGAGCCGCCCCCGGAAAATGACGTTGTTCGCCTGGATACGCTCACAGCGGACCATAAAGAGGTCGTGCTGGCGACTCCGGTGGCTGAATCCATGTGGCAGTGGATGCCCGTAATGCCCACTGGCACCAGCCTCGAAGCGTATATGGACCATAGTCTGGACATGAAAGGGACGGACGCCTTCCATCCTTTCTATGTGGTCGACAAGGCGACAGGTGAGTTTGCGGGTCTTGCCGCATTCGAGCGGGTGTCGCGCACGCATCGCCGGCTCGAAATCGGCTTTGTCTGGCATCCAGAGAAGTATCGCGGCACAGCCATTGTGCCCGCAACGCAACTGGCGCTTCTGACTCGCGCCCATGAGGCGCGCTTCCGGCGAATTTCGTATTTCGTACCGGAACAGAATGAGCGCGCCATTCGTGCCTTCAGCAAAATGGGCGCCCAGCGCGAGGGCTTGATCCGGAACTATATGCGTACGGCCGGGGGCACATGGGCCAATATGGTTGTCCTCAGCCTGGTCGGAGACGAGATCAAGGCGGCGATTGCCGTGTTGCGGGACCGGGTGCGCGCGCTTCAGCTCGCTTGACGCCGCGGCTCCCGCATGCTTTAGGCGCGCCAACATCTGCGCAAATTTGAAAAGCGCGCTTTGACTGATCCATGAGGTCAGCGAGGCCCCCCGCCCGGCGAAGTGTCGCTCAGCGGGGCTCTTCTGCTTTGTGCAATGGGTTTGATCGCCTATGTCAGACACATCTGGCAAACGGCAAAGGAGCGACAAAGATGTTCGACACGCTGAGCGAACGCCTTGGAGGAATTTTCGACGGCCTGACCGGTCGCGGTGCACTGTCCGAAAAGGACGTGAACGCGGCCCTGCGCGAGATTCGGGTCGCCTTGCTCGAGGCGGACGTCGCCCTGCCTGTCGTGAAGGATTTCATCGACAGCGTGCGCGCCCGCGCGGTGGGCGAGGAAGTCATTCGTTCGGTCAAGCCCGGTCAGCAAGTCATCAAGATTGTTTATGACGGCCTTGTCGAGATGCTCGGCGGCGAAGAGGCCGATACCAGCCTGCGCATCGACAGCCCGCCGGCCATTATCATGATGGCTGGTCTGCAAGGCTCCGGTAAGACGACCACGACCGGCAAGCTCGCCAAGCGCCTGTCGGAAAAGGAACGCAAGCGCGTCCTGCTCGCCTCGCTTGATACGCGCCGTCCGGCCGCGATGGAACAGCTCGCGATCCTTGCCGACCAGTGCAACGAAAATGTCAGCGCCCTGCCGATCATTCAGGGCCAGTTGCCGGCTGATATTGCCCGTCGCGCCCTGAACGCCGCGAAGATCAGCGGCTATGACGTCCTCATCCTCGATACGGCCGGTCGCACGACGATCGACGAGCAGATGATGAATGAAGTGGCGGAGATCGCGCAGATCGCGAACCCGTCTGAAACGCTGCTCGTGGCTGATGCCCTTACGGGCCAGGACGCCGTCGAAACCGCCAGCCGCTTCCATG
>Ga0208013_1000884_pt1 | contig 15108 bp, 34 predicted proteins | sample 16_taG_FD_184091 | JGI IMG/M metagenome (GOLD analysis project Ga0208013, IMG submission 184091) | Marine viral communities from the Subarctic Pacific Ocean - 16_ETSP_OMZ_AT15313 metaG (SPAdes) (version 2) | ecosystem: Environmental > Aquatic > Marine > Oceanic | place: Pacific Ocean | collected...
TCACTTTGTAGTAATTGATCAGATCGGATATAAGGCCCACGGGTGTTGCCCCCGCCCCTGCGTTGTAGAGGTTCAGAATATCGGCTGCGCTTGCGGCTGCTTCTGCTAGTACTATTTCGTCCAGGTAACCTTTATATGTATTGGACCCGCTTGTACGCTCGGCTCCAATGCATGCGCTAACAGTGGTATCGGTTACGGTGTTTACGGTGGTACTTATTGAATCTACGCTTACACCATCAATGTAAAATACCACATCTTGGTTGGCTCCGTTCTGCGTAACGGTGGCCGCGTAGTGGTGCCAGTCATCACAATCTCCAATGGCAATGGTGTGGCCTGTGCTGGGCACGTTGCGGCTGTTGGTCTGTACTTTCATTCGGCTGCCGGTGCCATCATTCTGAAATGAGAACATGGACCGGGTGCCGCTGCCTACTGCCTGTGCAACTCCCATTACTACCCCGTTATTTTTGAATCGTTCGCCACTTTCGGCCTTGGCCCAAAACGCTATGGTCCAATCGGTATTATTAAACGGGTTGAAGATGTCGGAACTATTTTCGGGGGTTCCGGCCCCGTCTGTTGTGGTAAGAAAATCGTTTACGCCATCAAAACGCATGGCATTGCCAAAGCTGAAACCGCTGGGTGCGGCTGCTGTCAAATTTCCGGGTAATAGGCTATTGTCTTGTGTTAGCGCGCCCGGACTTATGCATGGACATATTAGGCTGTCGAGTGAGATCATGTTGCATACCACATAAACCAAAGTTGTTGCGTTTCCGCATCGGTACTAATGAATTTCAGTCTATTCCAAAAGGAGGATTCAAATACCAAAATATCCATATTGGCTATTGGGAAACCGGAAGAAGATGTTGGCTCAGAATTATCAACGGTGTAACGCAGAATAGCCGTGTTGGTGGTTGAATCGGCCTTTAAGGCTCTGGCCACCACGTAATTTGCGCCCGTGGGTATACTTACTGTGGTAAAATTAGTAGCCGATTGAATGTCTAATGACTTATCCCCGCCCTGTACGATCGGGTCTTTTTTGTTGAATCTTGTGATCTCGCTCATTATGCAATACATTTTTTAATTATGCTGCGTTTTTTCGGGGCTGGGCAATTGTGTGGCTTTCCACTTTTTTTATCAGCCGTTCAATTTTCAGGTTGATCTTTTCGCGATGGGCCTCAGTCTTTTTCTTTAGCATGGCATTGCACATTGGTAATTTGGTCTTTTATGAGTTTTAGATGCTCTAAAATCTCCTTGTTTCCATCTTCTCCTACTTCCTTGAGCAATTTGCCTGTTTCATTCAATAACGGTAGCATGTCTCTAAGATCCTGCTTAACCTCGTCATTCAGTCCTTTTATGACAATTTCAAGTGCATCTACCTTGTCTAGGGTTCTCTTTAGCCAAGTACCCATGACCAGGACCACCCCAACGGCTGGGCCCGCGTATTGCGCCATTGTTAATATGTCCATTCCTGTGCGGTTTCATGGTTTAATCTTGCGTACCAATAGGGTGATCAATACAATAACTGCCACCAGGGCCACTATTACGATTACTTTTTTTTTTGACCGGCACTTTTAAAGTACAGGTCGGTTTCTGCAATGCGCCTAAGGTGTAACCCTCGGCTTACTACCTTTTGCCCGGTTGCTGGGTCGGTGTATTTGTTCCAAAGGTGCCACGCCTCAGTAATACGCTCCTGGGTATCGCCTGAATTAATGCGCTTTACAAATGTTGAACTGCGGAACTGTGGGCCGCCCAGGTTAAAGGCAATTGATACAAGCGCATCAAACTGATTTTGGTCAAGTTCTACACTGATCGCGTTCTTTACATCGGTTTCGGCTTCCTTTGCATCTTCACGTAACAATTCAATGGCCTGTGCCATCGTTATTGCCGCACCCGTTAAATGGGTTTCGTAAGATGCAATTAGGTGACCTACTCCAATGGTCCATAATCCCGCTTGATCTTGATAGGCCGAAAGCCGTACACCTTCATGCTCCTTGATAAAATCTAGGCCGTTATCGCTTGTTCTCATTTCATTGTTCGGTAAATGATGAAGATCACTATTGAAGCAATGGCAATGCCCAAAACCGGACCCTGCCATTTGTCTGACCGTACAGGCCCAACAATACCCGGTTTTGTCAGCTTTGGGCCAATTTCGTTGCTGGTGTAGCCGTTTATAATGTCGTTAATAGTCATTACTTAACAAATAAGGCGATGACTATTACAAACACCGAAATGGCTACCCATCGGCACGTACATGGTGAGAATTTTTCCATTATCTCACTTTATTTACGATTATGCCTCCAACCACAATTGCGGTTAGGATTATGGCAAACATGCGAACGCTTTTATCAAACTCCGCTTTTTCACATTCTGCGCACATGGCTATTTATTTTTATGCGTTAGGGTCTTTGGGACCAATTGCCGCTAGTGCGGCTCCACCAAATACCATATACAAAAGCAATCCAAAAATTGCATAAAGGATGATCTTGTCGATTTTCATAATTGTGATCTTTTTTTTGATTGAACTGTTAAATATTAGGCTTCGGTTTGCATGCGCTCATACTCCTTGTAGCCGAAATATCCGGCAAACCCAAGAGCAACGATCGCAACATACATCCAGTGTACTTTGGTCATAACTTTCGTTTTTGATGATTAATAATTAATAGTACGCAACGGGCGTAACATCTTGAATTGTCTGACTATTGCCTTTACCAACGCTCACATTACCAGGCTTATCAAAGTGGTTACTGGGTCTGTTGACCCAGTTTGGAAAGGTGGTTTTACCATCACCATCAATTGGTGCATCTTCTTTTACTGGTTTTTTAAGCCACCAAACAAAGAAACCGATCGCGGCAAGGACCAACAAGATCTTCTTCTGTTGCGCTGTCATTACTCTACTGGTGTTGGTGGTGCTGGTGTCACCAGGTTAGACTTTGCAAATCCGTTAAACTCGAAATTTGCGCGAACGTGGTAAAGAATTACCAATAATATGGCCACTGAGGCCCATGGTAGATACTTGCTCATTTTGTTTTAGTTTGGTTTTGGTTAATACTCCGTGAACAATTCATTAGCGTACAATTTGGGGGTGCGTTTGAATGATCGGTTGGGCGGGTACAACATGGCTGGGTGTTGTTGTGGCCTTCCCCTTCTTAGCCAGTATAATGGCCAGTGTAGCACCAACCGGGGTTGTTGCTCTGTCCTGAATAATTGCATTTGTGTGCCATGATTGATGTTTGGTTTTAGTTAATACCCTGTGAACAATTCATTTAATAACTTCTTAGGTGTGGGATATATCGGCATAGGGTTGGAACTTCGCCATCGTCATCATATACCGTTCTTGTATTTAAAGGCACAGACCCACCGGAACATACATCTATATTTTTATTAATAATATCGCCACATAAATTGCTGGTATTATATATAGATTGTACTGGTTTTGCTCGTCCATGTACATCTAAACGTTCTATAGGCTTCTCGGCTTTAAACCACTTTTTAAGTACGATGTATAGTCCAATTAAAATGGCTGCTATGTAGAGATATTGGTTTTTCATTGTAGGTTCAATTGGTCCATTCTATCAATGACACCGGCCTTAATTTCGTTGCCTGTGTAAATGCTCCAAGGGGTAAATACGCTGCTGTTAAATACGAAGGTTTCACCATCTACCCACTCACGTAAGCTTTGGCCACTTTCGGGATAGTACATCGTACCAAAGTCATTGTAAACGGCAATAAAATCGGCATCCGACAATTCTAAAAACTCCGTCCATACCTCAAGGTTCCGGTTAAGGGTAAACCCTTCCATATCGCTATGCAAACGCAGTGTTATACTCCTAATGTCTGTAGGATCTGTGCCCTCGTTTGGCAACGGCACCGCGTTAAAATCGGGTTGCTTGGTTGCAAACTTGTAAATGAGATAGACCACCACAACCATTGCGGCAATTACCCCAATACCGGTCAGATATTTTACAAGCTGGTCTTTCATCCTTTCTTAACTAATCGCACTCTACCGGGGTTTACCGGGCTATTACCTGCAAATCCTTTGTGTGTAATAATTCCGTCTGCCTCTACCCGCTTAACTATGGCCTCGCCATTGTATTGAGCGTATTTGTAGCCCCCAGCCTGTTCTACCTCAATAGTATCGCCTGGTTTAAGGTTGTGGCTAGAGTTGAGTAGAAACCCGACCATACCCGAATATTGGGCCTGGTTGTTATCGTTGTTGGGGATTATCGCACCACCAAAAACGTTATCACTAAAGTTGATCCAACGGTAGGCATACCATCGGTAGGCAATAAATACAAGGGCGGCAAGTACTACCCCGCTGATCGCTATTTTTTTCTTTGTTGTCATTACTTCCAAGTAAAATATATTACCACTACTGCCACTATCACGGCCAACACAGCAATTTGCGGTGTGCCAAACTCAAATGAAGATGAAGGGGGCGGGGTCCAAGGCGGTGAATCAGTAATTTGATCGGGGTCAAAAACATCGGGCTTTGGTGAACAACCATTTTCAACATTGGGCCCGGTTTCGTTCAGGTGCCAAATGGAGCTATCGGGGTATTGAAATGCCCAATATGTGTTTTGTCCATTACGGGCGCGTACGATCATTTTGCCCGGTGCCTCAGGGCACTCATTTACGCCACGTATCACGTTAAAACCATTCAGGTGGTTGGGTGCATCGGGGTTACCTAATTGTGATGCAAAATGATCAATGCGCGATTGGCTACAGTTTGGAGCATAAAAAGGAAATCCATCTTGTACCCTCCTTGTGTCTACATAATCACCGGTGCCGTTGTACGTTACCTGCCAACAAATGCCGTTTACTCGCGATATATACCCGCGCTCCCGTATATCAAGTATTTGCCTACTCATAACACCTTACGGATTATAGCAATGCCTAAAATGATAACGGCAATGATCATTACGTAGATCAGATACCCTTTCCATGGGTCATCTACTAAATAAACATCGGGGTCGTGTACCGTTTCGGTTGTACCATTGCAGCCGTATAATACGCCTGTTGGTTTACCATCGCTATCAACGCCATGGTGTGCCACAACCATTACAGGCCGCAAGGCTCCACAATCAACGGGCGCGGTGGCCGGGTCAGGGAAATACATTCCTATTGCCAGTGCATCCGGGTGATCGCCAGGGACTACCTGCCCAAGTATGTTTATCGCAGTACTCATTTTTTAAACAAGGCCAAAACGATATAAGCAACTACCAAGGCAACGCCCAACATGGCAATTTTACCTTCCAGATCATAACCGGAACGGGTATCGTACTTATTGCCTGGTACGCATTTGATCTGACCTAATGAATAACTAGGCTGGGCCAAACTGCCAAAAACGGCACCGATACCCGGAAACGATGATGCCGCATTACTAAACGCGGTGGTCCATCCGGTATCTTGGTTCTCTAGCTGATATGTATCGCCACAATTCATTTGATAACAAACACAATTGCGAGTACAAGTAACACAGCCGAAATACCGGCAAATACATACGGTGTTTTATCAACCTCACTTTCAGGAATTACAACACCATTTTGGTAATGGTGCTGCGATTCGGTTAAGGTGTTGTTGCCCAAATTGCCAAAGATGCCTATGATAGCACCAATGGCATTGGAAACCATATTTGTATTGCCTCCCTCCATACGTCAAAGAACAATTACCGTTTGATCTTAACTATTGCGAAGATCAACGCGATAAGAATGATTAATGCCCCGCCTCCAATGAGGTAGGGTGTGTAGTCTGTTTGCGGGGCTGGTGGTGGTGGTTGCGTATGGTCGATCACATCGCCCCCGCCTCCAATGGTGGTAGATTCTGTGCCACCTACCCAGGTGCCTATATTATCACCTATGGCAGTTACAACGCCATTGATAATGCTACCCCAATCTATGCCGGTTCCTTGGGTTCCGTCACCTTCGGCCCCGCCAACCAAACGTTGTGCTTGTGGACCTACTAAAAGTGCATCGTACCCCTCAGGTAATTCGCTGCCTCTCAGGTATTCGACCTGCTGTAGTATGCTGATCAAAAATGTAACCTCACCCGCATTGTAAATGGTCATTAGCTGATCCAATAACTGCGATTCGGTCAAGCCATCCTGTATAATACCATCGCCCATTAGTGCTTGTGTTACGGCACCTGGGTTATTCAATACAACCAGGTTAAGGGCGTAGGCCGGATCGGTTGCAATTTGGTTAAGTAGTTGTTCACGTGTCATTTTAAAATATTTAGTTGATAAGAAAAAGGGGCTCGCTTCCGTATTCGGACACGGCCCCTTTTTGCACCCCTCAAAAAAACTTTTAGACCTCGTAAACGTCTCTTGGTCGGAAGTAGATGTTCATTGTGGTGGTATCGCACTGAATAAATAAGCAATTCAATGGTCCCAATACAATACCCTCAGGCCATTCGCCTGTAAGCAAAAGACTGTTCTGTTGTGTGTTTCGCTGGCCCATGGTAAAGTCAGTGTTCAACGGGCTGGAGAGGTACTTACCTCCCATGTTCACCGATGCATGTTCAAATGAATCGTTGAAATCGGAAACGGCAGTTACGCCCCAATTGATAAGGTCGATACTTACCGGGTTTCGTAAAAGATCATTCAATACAGGGTTAAGATATGTTGACCCGCTGGTATATGCGGTAACGGTCTTTACTCCAAGATCTTCGATAGCTCCGGTAGGATCGCCAATTTTTACGGTTTCGTCTGCCGCTGATGTGTGCGTAAAACCAAAGGCAGAATTAACGCCCAGGTCGGCACGTCCACCACCTACATTTTTTGAAACACCGCCAATTGTTTGGCCGCTTGTTCCTTGAATCCTTGTTTTAGGCATTACGTTAGAGGCTGCCCTAGCCTGTGCAAAACTTGCTGCTGATTTATACATGTTAGTGTGATTTGTCTGTAACTCAATAATTGAAGTCACAAATATCACTTACTAACATGGTAGTTTATGTGGTATGCATGTTATATGTACTACCTATTTGGTATGCCGTTGTCCCGGAAAGCCGTTTTTGGGTTGGGGGCAAAACCAACTAACGATAAAGATCACTGCGCGCTCCTTATCGGGGCGTTGGTGAAAATCATCTGTACCCGCTTCTACCCAAGTTATCCATACCGGTTGGTTTGGCTGCGCCTATTTTGTACTTGGCTGGGCTATCGCATTTGGGGCAAACTTGGTTTTGTTTGCGGGTGTCTATTGGTGAAATACGTTCTACAAGCATTTGGCAATCCTTATTAGTGCATTTGTAGTTGTATAGGGGCATTATTTCAAAACGGTATTAATGGTTATGTATAAAAGGGCGGCCATTCCTACTCCGCTTACTCCGTAGGCGGCTATGGCGTTCAGTTTTCGTTTGCGGGTTTCTTTGCGCAATTGCTTTTTAAGGCTGCGTTGCATGGCCCGGTCAAGTTCGGTTACTTGGTTGCTTAAACTATCGGCTTTTTGTTGGCCGGCCTTTAGTTCGGCAATGGTAAATTCTGCGGTTTTTAGTGCTTGGTTCTGCTGGGTAAACAGTTGGCGCAAATAGTTGTACTGGCCTTGGCACTCATTTACATCATCTACCAGGCGTATGGTGGTACGTACCTCAATTTCAGTAAACGGGTAATTTGTAGTTAAAGGCTGGGCGGGTGCGGTATGCATCCAAGCTATCAATGCACTCAATGTATAAAGGATCAATTGGCATAGCTTCATGTCGTAAACGGGTTTTGGTTTTTTGCTGGTCAAACTCGTCAACGGTGGTGCGGTAGGCTTTTAAATGGTCGCGATACCGTTGTATTGAATCGTTGAAGCTGGCAATGGTTACTTCCTGTTGGGTGCTTATTGCTTGCAACTCGGCTTGTATATGTTGCTTTTCGGTGGCAAGCTGGTGGTATTTGGTTTTCCAATCATCTACCGGGGTCAGCCATGCTTTTACAAGTAAGAACAACACCACGGCCACCACTACGGCCAGTGCGTATGTTATCCGTTTCCATTGCTGGGCGGTGGTGTGTTCCTTTATTTGTGGGAGGTTGGTCATAGCGATTCACCGTCTTTATCAAATGCAAAAAACCTGTGTTTTCTTCCGGCTGCTTTTGCGGCCCTGGCCTCGGCATCGGCTTTGGCTTTCCATTGCAAATGCTTGGCGGTTTTTGCCGGGCCTAGTATGTCTTTACGATCTTCGGGACCGGTGGCGGTTGGACCCAACAGAAATATATCAATGAACCGTAAAAACGATTTTGGCGTTTCGCCCCAACTATGGGCGGTGGTCAATATTTCGTAATTGTGCTGTCGCTTTCGCCTTAGTAAATTGGTCAGCTCCGGTATTAATTTATCCTTTGCGTATACATTGGGATCATCCAATACCAGGGTAAAATTTTTGAGCTTTCCGGGCTTGATCAGTTTGTTCCAAAGAAATTCAAAGGTGCCCTCTACTCCCTTTGCCTTTTCATCGTAATCAATAACCACGGCACCGGTAAATTTTGGGTCTAGCTGGGTAATGCCTCCCTCAATTCGCTTGAATCGGTCCCACTTTTGTTCAGCACCATCGGGATCAACTATTAAGGCGCGGGTGCTGGCTTTTAGCTTACGGTTTACCAGGTCTATCAGTATATCCGTTTTACCCGCCCCTGGCATTGCCGTTGCGCTCCACATTTTGGGTTGCCTTGCTGTAGGCGCGTGTGATTTTGGTTTTTTAGGCATTAACTAGCTATTTACGGGTTCGGGTATTTGGTTTTTTTCGGGGTATGGTTGTATTTCGGTGCTGGTGGTTTTACCGGCTTTTTTGGCCTGTGCTTCCTCTCGCTTCAATCGTTCTTTCCATTTTTGCATTGCTGATCGGCTGGCAAATTTGTCGTGATATTCATGGTCGGGGTTGCGCATAAATCCGGTGCCCTTTTTAAACTTTTCGCCTGTTTCCATGCAAACATTATGCGGGATATTCTCCCAAGGGTCTACCGGGGGCGGTGGTGGCTGCTGGGGTTGTGGTTGGTCCTTAGAAATATCAATTATCTGTTCGGCAAATTCTGCGGTCTGATCTTCTTTTGATCGTTTCTTTTTACGGGACCACGGCCACCTAAATGCACCCGATACAATGCGCGAAATGAGTTTCCAAATGCCGATACCAAATGACCAACCAAAGGCAACGAGGTTGGCAAATAGTACGCCCTTGTTTGCTGTGATCTGAATGTTCATCAGCACAAAAAAGCGGTGCCATGCTTTATGCAATACGCCCTCGTTTGCGGCCCGGTAATCTGTAGGCTGACCCTCGGCATGCATCCAATGAAGTAGGCGGCTCATTCCCTCCTGGTTCATATTTACGGCCAGGTCGGCAGCAAAGTCGGCTGCCTCAGGATCCATACCTACGTCCTCTTTATCGTCCTCAATATCTTCGTTATCGGGGTCGGTGCTTTCTTTGGTTTCGCGATACTCTGTAGGTTGCTCCCAAAGGGTTTGCCAATCGCCTGAACCTTCGCTTTTGGGTTGGGGCTGGGGTTCGGTTATTGGTTGCTCAGTGGTTGGGGTTTCAACTGGCTTTTCCGCTGTGGGTGCGGGTTTTACGGGGGGATCGTCAAAAAATGCCATTCTATCTACGATGAAAAATTGGTTGATCGTTTTGGGTTAACTCGAACCAAACAGAACGCTTGGCCGGTAGGTGTGTAGTTTAGGGTGACCACCCCGCGTACTATATCCTTATCGGTCCAATAGTTTAGGGTGTCCATTACCTTTTGTTCGGAACCTGGGCCGATCAAATGGTATTCTTTGCTTGCATCGGGTAACTCGTTAAGATGGGCCATTATTTACCTTTTCTAATTCGTTTGCGTTTGGCTTTGGCTTTCAACTTTAGGCGGTTGGTTTTGCGCTTTGCATGCATCTCTACAGGGTTATTGAATCGACCGGAACTTGATCTTGCAAATTCAATTATTGGTTCGGTTTCCACGGCCATTTTATTAAGATCAAACCGATATATTTCAGCCTCTCCACGGTCTGTCATTTGGGCGGCCATTTTGAAAATGGAAAACGCGGTATATGCAATAACAATTGCGCCTAATATGACCAATACCGGTATCATCCTGGGTCCTCAATTTGAGGTTGATCACCCATTTTGCGGCCCGGTTCGTTGTTCTGACCAACGGCTCCAAAATTCCATTCCTCAGGTAGATGGGTGTCCTGTTCCTCCATAATTTGTAGCTGGCTGTCCAACTCGGCTATCATGGCCGGGTATTCGTGCCAAACACCTTCTACAATATGATTGTACATAACCGAATCGTACCCCGTTCGCAATTTCATGTGGTTAATGAGTGCTTCCACTTCATCGGGTTGGTACTTTACATTGAGCAACGTTCTAAGGGTATCGCATGTGCCCCGGCTGTACTCACCTGGTAGCACCTTTTCAATTTCGGACCATAACTCACGGTTGTTGTCTACCTCTGTTGCATCTTGGGTCAATTGGCCCTCTAATGTTGCCGCTGGTTTTACAATTGAGTTGGGAAACAACGCTTGTTGCATTTGCGACCATGGCGGTGTATTGCCATCATTTAACCGTTTTACCACGCCTGGCACATTGCTGATATTAATTGACTGCAAAAACGTTTGCAGATACTTCTTTTCTATACTATGTACCTGTCCCTCGGTATTTACATTGACCAAATGAAGTACCGGCCCTTGTTCGCGTAGGTCCAACATTATGGTGACATGGCCCCCAAAATGTGCGGCATTGGCACTTTTTAAAATGTTGCCAAAAAATTGCACCACCTGGGGCGCAAATTCTTTGATCTTTTCAGGGTCTTTCTGAAATTCGGTGACCACCTTTGCGGCCTTTATCATATCAATTGGGTTCATGCTTGTTTTTTTACGGGATAGTTTCTTTTGATCAATATCAATGGCTTAATGTTGCCCACGTTGTAGGTTGGTTCGGTGCGGATCATGCCTTTGCGCTTTAGGGCCGTTACCTGGGCGCGTACCCGCTTGTTAAAGTTGTAGGCCAGCCGATGGTCAAGGCTGCGCGGGTTTATGTCATCTTCGGCCAGCAGAATGGTTGGTAATTGCGATAACAATACCCCGTTATCGGGTATATTGAAAAATATCATTGCGGCCAAACCACCGCCATCAAACCTACCGGGTAACGCTCTGATCACTTGCTATCGGATTCTTTGAGCAATTGAATACGCAAGGTGTTGTTGGTGGCCTTGGTATGGTCAATTTTGCGTTTGTCCAACTCAGCTACCAGGGCATCTTTTTTCATTCCAACATAGTTGGGTTTTTTGGCGGCCTTGGTGGCATTTTTGGTGGCTCCGGCTGTGTCGGCCTTGGCTTTGGTGGCGCGTTGTCCGGGGTTCTGCTCTCGGCAATCCTTTACATCGACATAGCAAACGTCTTGCTTTACCTTCATTGAGAAGGAAACAACCATACCGCCACTCAGCATTTCTAGTTTTGGTACGTTGGTGCGCCTGGCTGTTATCTGATCTGATACAAGGGTTTCTATTGCACTATTTTCGGCCTTGGTGAGCCCTTTACTATACTTACCGCTATATATAATCTCCATAATGGTACTTGCTTTGGTTCAAATTGTTATTGCAGACACCAAAAGTATAGTATGCATAGTAGATATACAAAGCGAAAGCACCAATAAGACTATTTTGTGAATAGGTAGTGAACTGCCGGTGAAAGTTTGTGAAGGTGTTGGCCCATTTTTACTGCGATACCGACCACTTTCACCAATTCACAATAAGAAATCAGTAAAAAGACTTCTGTATAGTAGTGAATTTGAAAGTTTGAGGTTGATTTTTGGCATTAAAAAACCCGGCTGATGGGCCGGGTTAAAAACGGTATGTGTACCACAACACTGGATATTAGTAACCCTTCGGGTCGCTTCGCTTACTCATATCCGGCTGTTGTAAAACATGCTAACAAGCACCATAAGTATCACCACATTTACTGCACTTGAATTGGAAACCCTGACAATACGATTGATAGTCATGTTCGCACGATTTTACAACATCAGCTAAATCACATTTTTTAACTAACCCCTCCAAGTAGTCAATGTATTCATCTTGCAACTTACTGTACTCATAAACGTTAACCGATTTACCAGCAACTGATTGTCGGATGGTAGATGGGCGCGTGTCTTCAATTTTAGGTCTCTCCATGTCTGTACTTTCTATTCGTTAAAAATCGTGTCTTAGCAAGTACCGTTGTATGCAATTAAAAAAGACATACAACACTATATAAAAAGAATAAAATTATTTACTCTTACGTATCCATAATCCTTGTTTAGTCTGTTCTACCTCTACCCAAACTAATTCGTGTGTTGTTCTTATCCACATAATTTAACTCATTTTATCATTACCGTTGTACTCAATATTGCCCCTTAAATCCGTACTCCAAAAGAACTTCAGCAAGTAACTTTGCTTTTTCTTCGGGGATAGGTCGTTTATCATTTAGCCATTGATGGAATGATGAAGGAGACCAGTTTATGAGTTTAGCCAGCTCCCTATGATTAAGAGCTGTTCGTCTCAGGATAAATTCTTTAATCTTCATAAGCTATATTATACGCTTTCAAAGCCATTTGTAAATCAATACCTACTTTCATATTTGTAAGCATTTTAATTCCGTCTAACTTATTAATGTAGTTGTATCGGCTTTTTAAATAATTTGCTCCGTCTTGGATTTTCTGTTTTTTTAATTCTAAGTTCATTTTCTTATCGTTTTGTGATTATGTAAACTGCAAACATTTATTTACATTTATTTTTGAAGTCGATTAGTTCATCTTCGGTATGTTCTCCGGTGGTTATTATGGTTACTGTTACTTCCATCACTCTAAAATTTAAAGGTTAGTTGTTGGTATTGGTCTATTGCTTTATTCTTCGGTTTCAAAAACTGCGTTACCAGTTTCATTGTATTGGTAAATAGAATTTGACCATTTGCATAGGTTATTCTATATATGGTTTCTCCATTGCTTTTTGTGAACCAAAATTGAGCCATGCCCCTGGGGGTTTTGTGTACTTCATAGTTCATAATTTTTGATTAAAATGGGTCGTCTGTTTCATGCTGTAGCTGAGTTTGCGATTTGGCCGGGCTCACACCTGGAACAAACCCGTCTTTGTCATCATCTGTAGGGTGTTCGCCACCACCGGTATCGGGTTGGAGCTTAACAACCGACCAAACCCGCACTTTAGGTTGCCCCCTGTGGGTGCGTTGCTTCATTTCGTAGCCGTTGTTCTCTAAATACCGCTTAATGGTGTATTGGCTTAATTGCCGCTTTAAGGATGGGCCAGCACATTCGGCCAAATACAGCTCAATATCTGTAGTGGTCATTCGTAACGCCCCGGCCTGGTCCCAAGTTTGCGGTGCCATCATATACGATACGATCAGATCTTCTTCTAAACTTGGCACTCTAAAGGCCCGGTTATGCGCTTCTAATTGCTCCAATTCATCATTGGCAAACTTGTATGAATACCCGGACCGCCAAAGGGTGTAAGCTTCGCTCCATACGGTGTCAATGTCAACTGTTTTCAGGTAGCCCCAATCTATTTCCTCAATCTCAAACGGTAGGTAACGCCTGTTGCCTGTTGGGTCGCTCAGAAAACCGCTATAATTCAAACTACCGCACATGCTGGCCCGGTGTGGATGGTCATCTACATATTTATCGTATGGCATACGAATGGTAACCCGTGGCATGGTGATAAGATTTTTGATACCATCAGCATCCTTTTTGGTAATGCTGCCTAGTTGGTCATCTATATTCACCAGGAACATGGAAACGAGCAAAGTCATAGCATCCTTGCCCCTTGGGTCTTGAATACCGGAACAAAAACGGTATTGTGGATTGAACTGTTTGGGCACCAGGTTATTCAACCAAGTGGTTTTACCATCGTTCTGCTTTCCGATAAGTACCAACATGGTTTGATTCTGACATTCATCATCATCATGAAAGTTGGCAACACAGGCCACCAACCATTTTTTAAAGTACTCTAGCCAAAGGTTTGACGGTATTACATCGCCCTCGGTATCGGGGTTTTTAATGGTAAGGCTGGCCGCCAATGTGTTAATGGTGGCATGGCCCTCTGCATCGGGCAACTCGGCAAAGTAGTCTTTGAATACATCTACCTGGGGCGAAAAATTGGAGTCGATAATTTCATCTAACTTGGTTTTAACCGTGGCCATGCTGTGCCATTTTTCTACTTCGTTACCGGCACTATCTTTAGTTATCACACTATACTTTTCATCACGTAGTGCGCGAAGTATACTATTGCGCTTGTAATCTGAAAAGGTGACCCATTTACCTTTTTGGTTCAGGTATTCGGGTCGCATGGTAACTAGGTTTTTACGGGTTGGAAAATGGTCCAAAATCCATTTTTCTATGTGGTCCCACTTGCTTATTGGTTCCTTATCGGGGGCGATACTTTCAATTTTGGTCATAGGGTTCTCAATCTCCTGGGTGTATCTGCTTTAGAATTGTCTTGATGATGAAAAACGTTACAATGGCACTGGCACCGTAAAGGGCTAGGTCGCAATACCACGGCATTACCGGCAAAAATGTTTTTATGGCCGCGCTTATTATCAGCGTACCGGTGGCCAGGGCCGCAAGGGCCGCTATGTTAGGGCGTTGTATCATTTAAAATAGGTTTGGGAGTGCTTTAATAGTATCTACCATGTGCGCGGCCCGGTACGCCTCGCGATTGTTGCCGTACCGGTATTTATCGTGCTTTTTTTGTTTCTGACCGTTTACAAAACCACGGTTATAGGCTGTCGAATAGTTCTCTTGGCCATCCACTATCAATTGTTGGAGTATGGCCCCGCCCTCGGTAAACAACTTTAGAATGTCGTTTACCTCCTTAACCCGTTTGGCGTGGTCGCGCTCCAAATTTTCGCGGGCTTTTACCCTTGCCTTATTATCGACAATGCCCGCAATACTTTTTTCTTGGTATTCCTTCCATTTGTCAATACGGCCAATGATCCGTTGTAAACCTTCGTATGCTTGGTCACGGTACATATTGTAGCTTATCGTATCTATCATGATTTGGTCAGTTTGGTTTCGGGTGCTGGGGTGAATGGCTTTATAGTATAATTAGAGAAGATCATACCGCACAGTAGATTTACATCTAACCTCTCATCAGCATGTGGCCCTAAATCGAAT
>Ga0208013_1000890_pt1 | contig 15061 bp, 7 predicted proteins | sample 16_taG_FD_184091 | JGI IMG/M metagenome (GOLD analysis project Ga0208013, IMG submission 184091) | Marine viral communities from the Subarctic Pacific Ocean - 16_ETSP_OMZ_AT15313 metaG (SPAdes) (version 2) | ecosystem: Environmental > Aquatic > Marine > Oceanic | place: Pacific Ocean | collected...
TGATTATAAAAGGGTGGCCTAGTCGCCACCTTTTTTTTTAAAAAAATATTAATATGGTTAATGTAGATACTGTTTATAAAACGGTTTTATATATCTTAAATAAAGAGCAAAGAGGTTATATAACACCAGATGAATTCAACAAATTAGGAACACAAGTTCAACTAGAAATATTTGAGCAGTACTTTGAAGAATTGAATCAACAATTGCGTATACCTCAAACTGATAATGAATATGCTAACCGTATAAAGAATTTAGAAGAGAAAATAGATGTATTTAAAACATTTTCAAATAACATTACGTATAATAATACAACTACTCCAAGTACACCTTATTTTGAACTCCCAGAAAAACTTCATCGTTTGGGTACATTAATATACAATGAAAAAGAAATTCAAGGCGTAAATAGGAATGAATACTTCCTTATAAATAAATCTCCTTTAACAAAACCAACAGAATCAAATCCATTATATGTATTAGAAGGTACAGGATCACCTTCCGCTGCTCCTAGTCAAGTTTATATATATCCAGATTCAATTATAGCTCTAGTAGATGCTTATTACATTAAAGCACCTACGCCTCCTCAATGGGGTTATAGAGTAAATAGTGTTGGCGCATATGAATATAATTCCAAAGAGAAACAATATGGATTAAGTGGAGATTTATGGCAACAATACCCAAGCTTACCTTATCCTACTAATGCTCTTGACGCGGGTGTATATACAAGGACAGTAGGGACTTTTAGTGCTATTACTGATGGTCAAGGTGTTCAAGCTGAATTAGAAATTACTGTTGAGCCAGACATTTCTGGTACTAATATTGTAACATCTATAGTAGTAAATCCTTTAAACTCAGGCAATGGCTTTCAAATAGGTGATACAATAGATATACAGCTTCCAAGTAGTGGTGGAACTGGTACAGTTACATTATCCATACAATTAATTGCTTCAAATATGGAAGCAGGAATTACATATTCCACTAATTTTGAATTACATCCTTCTGAACAAACTAATATAATACTGAATATTTTAATGTATTCTGGTGTTATAATAAGAGATCCACAAGTAGTACAAACAGCTGCTAGAATGGTACAACAAGATGAAGTATTAGAAAAACAATAATAAGATATGGCATTATTAACAGAAACTAACGAACAGTATTACGGAGGTCAACAGGCGTTTGTCGGAACAGCTACCAACGCACCTGAAACTTTTACATGTACTTTAAATACCGCATTAATTAATACTACACCAACAACAAATACTAACTTTTTTGTAACGGTAAATAATGTGCGTCAACCTTTAGTTACCTTAGCTTCTAGTGATGGTTATATGTTTGTAAGTTCCACTCAAATAACTATTAATGCTACCGTAGAAGATGCAAATGGAAATTCAATAGCCATTGCACCTAACGATATTATAGTAATAGAACTTGTACAAGGTGCTAGATGGAATAATTATGGAGGATATGCTTATGTAACTATAGAAGATATAGTAAATAACTTTTTATTAGCATACGTAGGTGATGGTAAATTAATACCTAGTGCTAAAAGAACTGATGTCATATTCCACGCTAAAAGAGGTTTACAAGAATTTAGTTATGATACTTTAAAAAGTATTAAATCTCAAGAGTTAACTATACCACCTAGTTTATCTTTAATAATTCCTCAAGATTATGTAAATTATGTTAAACTATCATATATAGATGCGGGTGGTGTTAAACATATTATATATCCTACAACATTAACTAGTAATCCATATAATGTTTTAGATCAAGATTCTAACGGAGTTCCTATGCAATCACCTTCTACTGGCGAAAATATTGAAGGTAGTTCTTTAACTAATAGTAGATGGGAGAATAATAACTTATCTAATACTGCCGTTAATTCTCAAAATGGTTTATATTATTCTAATGGTAGATGGTATGATTATGCATATGGTAGGAGATATGGATTAGATCCAGAAACTGCTCAAACTAACGGATGGTTTACTATAGATGAAAGAGAAGGTAAGTTTTCTTTTAGTAGCAATCTAGCGAATCAATTGATTTTGTTAGAATATATATCTGATGGTTTATCAAGTGACTTAGATACTAAAGTTCCTAAAATGGCAGAAGAAGCTATGTATATGCATATTGCTCATGCTATATTAGCTAGTAGATCTGGAATTCAAGAATATGTGGTTAGAAGATATAAGATAGAGAGAAGAGCAGCACTTAGAAATGCTAAAATTAGATTATCAAATATTAAATTAGAAGAAATTACTCAGATAATGAGGGGAAAATCTAAAATAATTAAAAATTAGAATTCAATGGCAGAAGTAAAAAATGATTTTCTAAAGTCTAAAATGAATAAAGATTTAGACGACAGATTAGTACCAAAAGGAGAATATAGACATGCACAAAATATTTCCGTTGCTAAATCTGAAGGTAGTGACGTTGGTGCTATTGAAAATATTTTAGGTAATATTTCGATAGCTGATTTTTTAACAGAAACTGGAGCAGACGAAAAGTTTAATGTAGAAATTATCGGGCATTTTATGGATGTTAAAAATGATCGCATTATAGTTTTTATGACTAATTATGTAGATACATCAGCAAGTAATTTAGATAATTTTTCTCCAGCGGGTGCTTATCATGGTATAGGTATTTACAATATACTTAATAACACTAGTTCTATTATTGTAAATGGAAGATTTTTAAATTTTTCCAAAACGCATGAAATATATAATATTGATATGATTGAAAATTTATTGTATTGGACAGACAATAGAAATCAACCAAGGAAAATTAATTTAGAGAGTGCTTATGCTGGAGCTTTAGCTAGTACTCCATATTATACTACAGAAGATACAATCTCAGTATCAAAATATTATCCTTATCAAACTATGGAACTACTAGAAGAAGAAGTCATTAGTGGAGTTTTGACCAATGGAGGGATTGGGTATACTGTATCTACTAATGATCTACCAACAAGAGCGATTGCTCCTAGTGTAGGTGTTGGATTAACTGTTAATGTAACTAGCTTAACTTCTGGGTGGCCTTTTAGTGAGATAGATACATTTACAATTAGTAATACTGGTCATGGATATAAAGACGGAGATGTTGTTAAAGTAAATAGAAGTAGTCTTGGTGGATATGGAGGTAATGCTGAAATAACTTTAACCACTGAAATAATGGGTACTATGAGGGATGTTACTAGTGAAAAACTACCTGATGGTACTACTTATAATCCTTATAGACAACCGTATGGTTCTGGTGCTATAACATGGAAAGGAGATCCTGAATATTTAAAAGATAAATTTGTTAGATTTAGTTATAGATTTAAATTTGATGATGGTGAATATTCTTTAATAGCGCCATTTACTCAAACATGTTTTGTGCCTAAGCAAGATGGTTACTTTATTGGCAATGATGATGCAAAAACATTTAAAAGTACGGAAGTTGATTTTATGCAAAATAAAATTAATGACATTACATTATTGATTAATTCTCCAATAGGTAATTGGAGTGATATTACAAATACTATGAAGATAGTAGAGGTTGATATAATATATAAAGAAGCTGGACAAAATGCCGTGAAAGTAGTTGATACTATATTCAGTAACGAAATAAATTTAATTGAATCTAGTATTTTAAGATATAATTATAAATCAACTCAACCATGGAAAACACTCCCAAGTAGTGATATACTAAGAGTTCATGATCAAGTTCCAGTGAGGGCTTTTACTCAAGAAGTAATTGGTGATAGATTAATTTATGGAAATTATATAGATAAACCAACTCCTCCTGCATCAATAAATTATTCTTTAAGTACCTCTGTTAAGTCCGAAAACACTCAAAAAGAATATCAAAATTCCACCTTAAAACAAAATAGATCTTATCAAGTTGGCGTTGTTTTATCCGATAGATATGGTAGACAATCAACTGTTATATTATCTAGTTTAGATGATAACAATGTTGGTGAAAGAATTAAAGGGTCTAGTATATTTCATGACTTTAAAATATCGCCTTTTTCTAATAATGGTCAGGGATTGTTTGATAGCACAAATGTGTGGGATGGAGACGCTTGTAATGTAACTTTTTGGGATGGAATTACGTCAGGAGTTAATGTCAATTCATTATGGCATCCTAATCACGAGAATGGAGAACCTGGATTATATGATGCTATAACAAATCCTCTTGGTTGGTACTCTTATAAAATAGTGGTTAAACAGGTTGAACAAGATTATTATAACGTATATGTTCCTGGTATATTGAATGGTTATGCTGACGGTGATGGGTTTTCTACCGCGGCTACAGCTGATGAACCTATATGTCATTTTGCTTTACACGGAGACAATATAAACAAAATACCTAGAGATTTGTCTTTAGTTGGGCCAACCCAGACTACATTTAGAACAGGTAGACCAAGCGTACAAGAAGATCCTAGTTATTATCAATTTGTTGATGCTAGTGGAGATCAATTTACTGTTGATCCATTTTCTGAAGAAGGAGAAAGATTATTAAAAGAAAGAGATAGAGAGAAAGATTTAGATTCTGGCAGTCAAATAACAAATTCTAGTGTTAAGTTATCATTAAGATTAAATAATGCTGCGCCTGATGCGGGTTTAAATGCTGTAGATACTACAACACATCAAGCTTATCCAGGCACTAGTTTAGATTTAGTTAGTACTATAGGAACTGGAACTGAGTTAGGATTATGGGATCCTGGGGCTCCTAGTCCATATAATACTTGTCATAGTTTTTATGGATACAAAGATAATCCATATATTGCAAAAACAATCGTATCCGCTCCTACTACTACAGGATTAACGGGTCCACATCCACTTTCTGGAAAGCTTAATTTTAAAATTACCTCCAATAACTCGGGGGCTGGATACATGCCTGGAAGTAAAAATTTATTATGCACAATACCAATTAGCTCTTATGGAAGTGTTGGTCAAGGTTTTAGAGTTAATATTGATGATACAGATGTTCCTGGAGGACCAGGAAAAGCTAAATATATTTCTATAGCTGATCCGGGGCAAGGTTGGAATACATTAATGGATCAGAGTGTGGGGGATATCCAGAATTGTTTAATAACTGGAGGAGGTACTACTTCAGGAAAATTTTCACTGGGATGGACTAAAACACTTTTTGAAGGTACTATGGCGCCATCATTAGCTGTATATGAAACGCAACCTTTGAAAAGTAAATTAAACATATATTGGGAAACTTCTACAAATGGTTTAATAGAAGATTTAAATCAATTAATATTAGATGATAATATTTCCACACCTATTAGAATAGCGGGTGAAGGGGGAAATCAAATATGGTATGCTCAAGATGAAAGCATGAATATCGGCACGTATGTTAGCGGAGGAATATATCCATACAATTTTCAAGGTTATTTAGTACCAGGATTAATTAGTGTTGATATAGTTAGTGCAAAAAATAGATTTGGAATGGATCACGCCTCAGAGTTTGATGTAGAGATAGGGGCTCAAGGAATTGCTGATGGATTTATGATTAAGACAAACAACTTTTTTATGTGCGGTTCCGTTATAACCGGGTTCAGGACATTTACTTTTGTTGTTGAAATAGTAGTACCTGGAACAACACCAGGAAATACTATAACTCGACAATTTACCTTAGGACCTTATACTATAACTAATAAACAGCCAAATATCATCATTTTTCCTACAGCAGGGAATTTCCTAGCAAACACGCCGGCAAATACGTCGTTGACCAGCCAATCCTACGAACTCTCTTTACCACAGACAAGAAATTGGTCTATCATAAACGGTACTACTTCTTATACAGGACCAAAAACAGTCCGTCATAAAAATGAAGTATCTGATTATCAAAATGTTTATGAGCCTGCTACCGGGATATTTAAATGTAATGTAGCTGGGGTTTATAATATATTTTACGAAGGAAAATGGTCGGCTAGTGCAGCATGTGACTTTGGTGGAAACTCATCAGAACCCGTGAGGTCTATAGGCGCAATTAAAGGTTATTTATCTATGGAACAAAAAAATGCCGGCAGTTCGAATTGGAATGAGATTGAATCTGTAGAATGTGATTTTGACTTAGATACTGCTGATTGGAACCTTTTGGGCGTGCCAACTAGCTCAACTGACAATAATAATAATATTTATCGTAACTGCTGGAGTGGTATTGAACTTGATAGCGCCTCAAATGGGACTAAGGGTTTTTTGAATAATGATAATGCGGTTAGTGGTAGTACCACTAAATACTTGAGCAAAAGAATATCTTTAAATCCAAACGATGAAATACGAATCTCATTTAAAGGTATTTATTCTAGTATATATAAATATTCGGAAATTTTTCCTAGATGGTATGGTGGCATAACACCAATAGCCGGGACTGGTCTCACGTACCTTCCAATCGCCACCAATATTAATCCTTATCAGACAGATCCAAGATATAATAAAGTTTTTGCTGGTGTTGGTGGAGCTGTCTCGAGGCTTAGTTTAGGGAAAAGTTTATATGCTAACAACAAGTTTGGGAATAACGTCTATTCAGTAGGCAGTCTTTCAGGCCGGATATTAAATGGAGGATGGGAACCAATAAATTTTTATACAGGAACAGCAACCGTGCATAATGATACGGGGAAATTTTACGCAAATGGTTTAGCAGGTAATATAACTGGTGGTAAAATTTTTGAATTCACGGCTAATAATGGTGCATTTATAGGTAGCGGTTTAGAACATCAAAGTATAACATGGACTTTAATAGACCCCGCAACAGGTGTTGCTTCTACTTTATTGTATTTAGTTCCGCTTTCAAATGGAAGGGTTGAATTATGGAATAGTCCAGGAGGTAGTAGTGGAGATAGTCTTGGGTTTGAAATTACTGCAAAAGATGGAGCACTGGCAAGTACGAGTATTACTTCAGAAGTTTTGTTATTATAGTAAAATCATTATTAAGTAAGTAATAATATTAATTATGGCACATATTTTAGAAATTAAATATTTTAATTCTTTCACTTTAAAGAAACTAGTGGAAAAATCTACTCCAACTCCTAATCAAGAGGGTTCGTGGCCTGGTTTACCCTGGAATCCTAGTTTTATAACATCTACTGGTATTAAAAAAACATATCCTACTTTTCCATGGAATAGTCCAAATAAAGACGCTGAAGAATCTACTAATTGGTACGTAGAGGAAGCTAGAATAAAAGGTGGATTTAATAATAGCATTGTAGATTTAGGTGTTAGAGCTTATACTGTCAGTAGTAATGTTGATCAAGTAAGTAGAAAAAGTAGTTTAATATTTTCTGGAATATTTAATAATAGAACAGGTGTAAATAATACTAATGTATTTTCTATTAGTGAAAACATAATAAAAGATGCTAATCCTAAGCATGGAAGTATTCAAAAAATATACGCAGAAGATACTAATTTAATAGTCTTTCAAGAAAATAAAGTTCATTATGCTTTAATAAATAAAAACACCATATATACTGGTGATCAAGGAGCAGAAGAAGTCACCGGTGTATCTAAGGTTATAGGACAATTAGTACCTTATTTAGGTGAATATGGTATTAGTAGAAATCCAGAATCATTTGCAATACATGGGTATAGAAAATATTTCGCAGACAAAGATCGATCTGCAATTTTAAGGCTATCTAGAGACGGTATAACAGAGATATCAGCTTATGGTATGAGAAAATATTTTAGAAGTAAATTAGCAGCCATAAATGACGATAGAATTTTAAGAGAAGTATATGTACCTATAACACCAAATTTAACTTCAGGTAATTATTCTACATTAACATTACCAAATATTGATGGAATTGAAGTAGGTAGTCAAGTCGTAGCTCAATATATAAATAATAGTGATAAAAAGGATATAGTAACGCCATATGTTGTTGTTGGAATATCATCACCTACTAGTGTAGCAATACAAGACCTTAATCAAACCACACTTCCTTATGCAGTTGATCCCACTAAAGGTGAAATTCAAGGATTTAGGTTTAGAATGTGGAGAAGAGATAAAATTTATGCTGGATATGATGCACATAATAAAAATTATACTTTATCTATGCAAACATCTCCAAGATTTGTTTCTACAGCAGATATTTCTTTCGATACTTTAAGTTTTGATGAAAATATAAATGGGTGGACTAGTTTTTATAGTTATAAACCTACATTTATAGATAGTTTAAAAAATAAATTCTATACTTTTATTGATGATGAGATATATCAACATTATGTGGCTCAAGGTAATAATCATTGTATGTTTTATGGAAATACTACTCCTGATGAAGCTAGTGTTAAATTAATATTTAATCCTAATCCATCTGTTAAGAAGAATTTTAATACAATTTCTTATGAAGGATCTAATGGTTGGGAAGTAGAATCAATAGAATCTAGTTTTCAAGGATTTGATGATAATTTAGAATATCACGATGTTTCAAATCCAATAAAAAGTTATGCTGAAGGAGCGTATTTGGAAAATGGTGTTACTTTACGCGGCGGATTTGATAGGAAAGAAAATAGATATGTTTCAGATATTATTAACGCAAGTGGTGTTAGGCCCGGAGAAGTTATATTTGGCGACGGCATGAGTGGTGTAAAAGGATATTTTACTACAGTGAAATTTAAAGTAGACAGCTCAACTAATGTAGGTGGTATGAAAGAATTATTTCTAGCTGGATCAAATTATGTAATGTCATCTTACTAAATTAAATATAATAAAATGAAAGAAAATGGATTAGCAATAGACAGACAAAGGAAAATTAATGAATTAACTAATTATTTAATCAGTATAGCCGATGGTGAAGATATAGTAGGAGATGGTAAACATCTTGTAACAGATGCAGAATTTGCTAAAATAACTCATGAATTTACAGACGGTATATATATGCGTAGAATGGATTTACATGCCGGAGCTTTAATAGTTGGAGCTATATGGAAACATGAACATTTTTGTTTTCTTTTAGAAGGACATATTACTGTATCAGATAAGCATGGAGATCAAGATTATATTGCTCCATGTTATGTTAGATCATTACCTGGTGCTCAAAGAGTTATAACTGCACATGAAGATTCTGTTTTTATAAATGTTCATAAAAATCCTACAAATACTAGAGATTTAAAAGAAATAGAACCATATATATGCTCTTTAAATATAGAAGAATATAACGAATACATTAATAATAATAAAGAATTATGTCAGGATTAATAACGGGTATAGCAGGTTTGGTTATAGGAGTAGCTTCAGGAGTTGCTTCTAAGGTTGCTGCTGATAAAAAAGCAAAAGCAGAATTACTAAAAGAACAAGCTGCTCAAAGAAAATTAGATGCTTTAGAAAGAACTAGGCAACAGGTTATTGATCAGTCTGGAGCTATAAGAGATCTTAAAGATCAAGTAAGCAATCCATATGCTAATTTAGCTGTAGCTACTCAAGCCGCTGAGTTAAAGATAGAACAAACAGATCAAGCTTTAGCTAATACTTTAGATCAAATAAATCAAAGCGGTACAGGTGCTGGAGCAGCAACGGCAATGGCTAGAATGGCTGCTGCATCTAAAGCTCAAGTCGGAGCATCGTTAGAAAATCAAGAAGTAAGAAATGATCAAATGCGTGCTCAAGGTCAAGCGGCAGCTGATCAACAGAAAATACAACTAGAACAAGCAGCTTTAGCTGAAGAAACTGCAGCATGGGGTAGACAAGAAGGTAGAGATTTAGCTTCTTTAGATAGATTATCAGGTTTAGTATCAAATGCTCAAGCTCAAGGTAATGCATATGCTATGCAAGGAAATGCTGCTTTAATTAGTGGGGCAAGTGAAGGCGCGGGGGCTATGGCTTCAGGAATGGCTGCAGAAACTCAAAAAGGTGGAGATTGGTATGATCCTACAAGATAAAATTAAAAAATATGAGTTATAGAGATCCAAAACAAACTATAGACAATACTATCGGTATTGTATCCCAAGGAATTACTAATTTCTTAAGAAAAACTACTAAAGATATACAGACTTTTGCTGCTAATAGAGCAGCTCAAAAAGAAGAATACGAGAAAAATATTAGAAAGAATATTTATAGCGCTGAACAAGATTTACATAGAGCATATAATAAAGCTGTTAATGAAGTAAATAAAATGAATCCTCAAACGGAGGATGCTAAAAGTTTTAATAAACAGTTGTTGGGTTTATTGGAAAACGAATATTATAAGAAAAATGCTGAAGTAGAAATAATGATAGAAAGAGGTGATGGATTAAGGCAAATAAGGGATGAAATACAAGAAAGTATTACGTGGCAAGGAGATTTTTATAATAAAATGGTTAAGGTTTCCACTGCTAATACAGAAGTTATAGAAATGAATCAACATGAACCTGGAACACCTGAGTCGGCTCTAACAGTAGGTGATTCTCAAACAAATGTTTCTTTATATAATTATCTTAGACAAATTAATGATGATGTAGAAGGAAATGTAAAAGGAACATTTAGTTTATTTAGTGCTCCTAAAAAAGGAACTTATTACGCTAAGTCTTCAAAAGATGGTGAAATGACTGAGGTTATTAATATAGATGACGCTATAAAAAGCATGGAAGAAAATGGAGGTTTTTTCCAAAAAAATATGGCATATAATGCAACTACAGAAACTACAGGTATACAAGATATAATGAAAAAAATGGTTTCTACACCACAAGGAAAAGAGAAATATTTTGACCAAAAAACAGGTGTATTTAGAAAAGATTTATTGTATGAAGATTTACTTGGTAAAGAAAATTTGTTTGGGTATAGAGAAATTGAATTAACTAATTCTGCAAATATGTGGACATCTATGAATGTTTCTGCCTCACTTACAGATAAAGATAAAGAAGATTTTAAGAAAAACTTTATAGCTCAAAGAAATCTAGCACTTGCCAATCGTCAGCAACTAACAATAGAACCTATAAAAACTATGGATATTAATGAAGCTTGGGAAGAGTATAAAAATAAAAAGAAACCAAAGTATTCTGAAGATAACTATTTAAAAGAATTATACGCTGATGCATTAAATTTATATACTCCAGCTAATTTAGTTATACCAGAAGAAGAAGTTGTTGCTAATACTAATACTAATACTAATACTAATACTGAAAACGATGGTAGTATAATAAGGGTTAATAATAATAACAATACTACTCCTATTACTACTCCTATTACTAATTATATTTCTACTTTTAATTATGGAAATACTACTAATGATACCCCATAAATATTTTCAATATGGATGAAAAAATATACATAGATGCCAATGGTAATGAGTGGACTGAAACTGAGTTAATTGAGAATCTTGATATTTATAATAAAGATTCAAAAACTAAAACAACTATTACGTTTGAAGAGTTTTTAGGTAAAAATCCTAGTTTAAAGTTAAAAGAAACAACTTTTGATCCTTTCAAACCAGCGGGTCTTTCAGAGGAAGAATATACATCGACTAAAGAATTAATTAAAGAAATTCCTTCCACTAAAAAACCTGAAGTTAAAGAGGAAGTTGTTGAAAAGGAAGTTGTTAAAGAGAAAGAAGTTGTTAAAGATGATGGGAAAAAAGATATATCATTTTTAGAATTTGATAATGTAAGTGAAGAAGACTTAGTTCCTTTATTAGCAAAGCAGTATGGAGTTACAAGTAGAGGAGGAAGATTTGAATTTGACCAAGATACTCCTGGAAAAGATGTATTACAAATTTATGATACAAAAACAAAAAAGTATCATCATCTTCAATTAAATACTAAATATAATAGAGAGTTACCCGATTACAACCAATCGCTTGAAACATGGGAGGCACCAAAATCCGGTAAAGAAGTTTATACTGAATTCTTAAGAATCATGAATAGTGGTAATGAAGAAAAAGTAGTAAAAAAAGATGTACTTGAAGATGGTAGTATTGTAGAAAAAGTTGTTCAAAAAACTTATACTGGTGAACCTAATACTAAATATTTTATGGATGTGGAAAAAATGTCTGATAATCCTTATATTGCAGATTCTGATGTATCAACTGTTAAAGTAGAAGTTCCACAACATTATGTTAATAAAGCTATTGATGCATTAGAACAAAACGAAGATTTAACAGATATGGATGCTGCTCTTAAATTCGTTTATGATGAAGATAAAAACATGCAAGGAGCATTGAATTTTCAAAACATGATGTCTCAGCAAGAAGATCAAAAGCAAAAAGAAATTACGACACTTATTCAGGAAACTGTAACTCAAACAGGTGATGAAACTAGAGATTTTAATGCAAATCCTTTAGATGGAGTTTTTGAACAAAGTTTAGCTGAAGTAGATGAGATGGGAGGAATGGTTGATATGACTCAAGAATCATATAATCGTCATTATATATATTCTAACTATGCACAAAACATGGCTGGAAAAGATGAAATATTTAATAAGTATTATAAATTAGGATTACCTAAATGGAGTATTACTAATAGTGATGGAACGAAAGTAGATTTAGAAGCAAAATATCAACAAGCAAAATTTAACTGGGAGATTGCAGAAGGTTTAAGAGATCCACAAGTTGATCAAGATGGAAATATTATAACACAACCTAAAACTAGTCAACCAGGAGAAAAACCCACTGCATATGAAACGTATGCTACGTTAGCATCTGAAAGAGCACAATATTTAAAAGGCGCAATAAATACATGGTTAGATGAAGATCCTATTGGTCAACAAGTTAATAGTGCTTATCAAGGTGCATTGCAAGAAGCTACACAAGATAATTATGCTAATCAAGTAAGAGAAGAAATTACTTCAAAATCTATAAATAAAGATGCGACAGCAGAAGAAATAGATATAATGGTAACTAATGCTATTGCTAATAATACAGTAAATGCAACTAGAGATGCTTGGGTAGCAACTGGTTTTAATGAAGTTGTAGATGAGAAAGATAGAAATACAATTGCTAATTATTTTGATAAATTTAATCATAGATTAAAACAACGTCAAGATATGATAAATGCTTCTACATTGAAATATATGAAAGAAGGTAACAGACCAGATGTAGCTAGAGAATTAGCACTTAAAGCTTTTCCACTCACAGAAGAAGATTTAAAATTACAAGAACAATATTTAGCATATTCTCAAAATTTATTGGATGGTGGTAAAGTTGATATATATAGAAAAATTAATGGTGATTATGGAGACGATAAATTAAATTTTAGTACAGATGGAAAAAGAGACAATAAATATTATACAGATTTAATACAAAAATATCAATATTATAATCCAGACTTTTTAGATAATAGCATATATCAAAATAGAATGGAATTACTTTCATTAGCTCCACAATTATTAAAAAGAAATTTAGAATGGATAACTGAAAGTAGTGTAGCTCAAGGAATATATAACACTGTTGGAGAAGCTATTGGTTCTGATCAAAGTTTAGCAACAGATATAAAAAGATTTGAAGAAATGGTTAAAACAGGTAAAATACCTGATAATTTAACTACAATACCTAATAGTGATTCACCAATTGTAAAAGCTTGGAACGATGCTGTAGAAATGAGAACAGTATTGGGAGTAAGTAGAATGTTAAATGTAAATTTATCTACTCTTGATAGACAAGGTATTCCAGAAACTATTACTAACGTTCTTCCACATCTTGATGCCACAACTATAAATACAAATAAAGCTAAAAGATTATATTACGAACAATTAGAAAAATCTGGTTATGTATTAAGTAAAGAGCAAATGTACGACATGGAAGAACAACATGCTGGGCTTGAACGCGCAATGGACATGGCTCCAGGTCTTTTTGTAATGGGTGGTGAAATGGCATTAGGTACTTTAATGACAGGTGGAGCAGCTAATGTTGCTAATTTAGTTAGAGGAACTGTAGGTACTATAATCAAACAAAGTGCAAGATTAGGGGTGACTCCAAAAGTTATTCAATCTATGACAAAATACGCTACTGCTATAGGTGCAGAAACCTATGCCTTACAGTTTTCTAGTGAAATGGAAAGAGGTGTTTTCAACAAAAAAGATGTAATGAGTTTTGGGCATAATGTTAGACTAGCTACAACTCTTAATCTTGGTAGAGGTTTAATAGCAAAATCAGGTCAAGTATATTCTAAAGCTATCATTAATACTGCTAAAAAGCAATATAAACAAGGTAATAAAGCTTTGTGGAATTATTTAAAATGGGAGTATAAAACCGCTGGTATTGAGAGTGTAAAAGGAATGATGAATCAAGTGGTAACAACTCCATTAACTGCTGCTACTTTATTACAAGCTGAAGGTGCAATTGAAGGAGCAATAAAAGGACAAGGTTGGGATGAAATATGGCACGATGTTACAGATAGTCAAACATTAATTGAAACATATGGTGCTATGTTAACAATGCAACTATCTCACCCTAACGCTACACGAAAACAAATAATAGAGAAATTTAGAAGAGATATTGATAGATTTAGAGGTGATGATCCTGCTTGGAATTCGGCATATAGAGAAATAGGTTTAGGAAATAAAAAAGGAGATGAATTTCATACTAAAGGAGAAGTAGATCAAGCTATAGGGGAAAAAATTCAAGAAATTGAAGCCAGTGATAAACCTGCGGATCAAAAGCAACAAGAGATAGATTACTATAAAAGTTTAGGGAAAAAACTAAATATGAAACCTACCATGATTCAATTAGGTAGATCATGGGAGAAAGATTTTTTAGGAGCAAAAAATGAAATTGCAAAGGGTTTATATGATGATAAAGAATATAATGAATTAGATTCAAAGCAGAAAAAGGAAGTAGATAAACAATTCAAGCATGATCCTTTATTTGAACGTTTTGAAAATTTACAAATTACAAGTAAATCATTACAAGCTGGTAATGCTTTAGATGCCACTGATATGATGAATATTGCGGCTTCAGGTGTTGGAAATAGTAATCAATCACCAATTACAGAATTAATACGCGTTGGTTTTGATCCAAAATCTGCAACTGATTTAACAGCGTGGGCAACTCAAGTGGCTGCTGATGTAAGAAGTGGATTTAGTCAAAATCCTGCAGAAATAGCTTCAAAAACAGGTAGAAAATATACTCAGAATATAATAGATATAAATCGTAGAGAATTTGAAA
>Ga0208013_1000894_pt1 | contig 15021 bp, 19 predicted proteins | sample 16_taG_FD_184091 | JGI IMG/M metagenome (GOLD analysis project Ga0208013, IMG submission 184091) | Marine viral communities from the Subarctic Pacific Ocean - 16_ETSP_OMZ_AT15313 metaG (SPAdes) (version 2) | ecosystem: Environmental > Aquatic > Marine > Oceanic | place: Pacific Ocean | collected...
TAGATACCGTCAGCTAGGTGTTGACCCAGCTTGGTCGGTTTGGAGAACAAGATGTAGTCTTTCTTGTCGTCTCCGAAAAATGGTTCGCAAAGAACAGCAGGAAGGGCATCATTTTTCATGAAGCTGAATCCTCTGTCAGGTGCTTTGGCTGCTTTGACTCCTCTGTTTCGGTTACCATAAGCAGCGATAATAGATGTTTGGATGTGTTGTGCTAGTTTACGTCCTTCAGGAGACCCGTAACGATACCAAGTCTCGCAACCTCGGACAGTAGGAACACCAGAAGCATTAAAGTGAAGCTCTACGGCTAACGTAGCTCCGTCTAGCTTGAGCTTCTTTCGGATGTATGTCATCGCGGTGCGATAAGTCCGCCCTTCGTAGGACGAGTAAAGAATCGAACGCACGCCTTTATCTTGAAGGGCTTTTTTAAGCGCCTCCCCAGCTTTCAAGTTGTAGCTCCATTCGTCAACCGTGCCGTCGTAATTGACTGCACCTTGGTCACCCGGACGGGAATGCCCAATACAAATACCTACAAGCTCACCTCGCTTCAAGCTTCGCGGCGTATCGGAGCAGCTCTGCGATGGTTTCTTTCTCTTCAGGTGAGAAAGAATGTTCTTCAAGTATTGAAATAAAGTATGGAATTTCACTTTTACTTAGAGTTGTGCAACCAGTCGTCGATACGCTTATCCATGCGACGATGGCGATTCTTTTTATACGACTTAGTATACTCATCTTTCACTTTGAAAAAGACGTCAGCAATCTTAGGAAACGCAAGCATGAGCGATACCAGAAGCTTAATCATTCTTTGAGGCTGGTTTAGCCTTTCCGATGTTTAATGCGAGCCAGCTAACAACTTTGTTCGCACGGGAAATCCAAGCGTTAGCACTGTCGTTAGGGATAAGAGTAGCCAGAATACTGGCAACGGATACAACACCCGTGAGGAGTTGAATGACCGTTTCTTTGTTGGTGATTAACCAGTTAATTGTTTCTGTCATGGTTTCTATAGGTTATAGGTTGGAAAGTGCGAGTCTGCGCTCCACTTCGGCTCGGTAAGCTGGGTCTACTTCGTAGCGCTTACGCCCTGTGGCGTCGCGTTCCGACATTGCTGCCATGACTTGTGCACGGCTTTCAAAGGCTGAGACGCCAGAACCTGCTGTCTTGCCCTGTGCGAGCGTAGGTGATACGCCGTTGGCGTCTTCGTATTTACCCTTTAGCCAGTCAATAGCGAGAGCGGCTTGCTCGTCACTTCCTGTTTCCATGGCTTGGTTGTAAGCGCTAAGTTGTTTTTCGCTCATGTTATCCGAGGCCCATTCAGAAATCTTGTCATAAGACTCACGACCACCAACCTCTGCTAAGAGAGCCTCCTCGCCTGACTGTTGAATAGCAGATTGTCCTTCGATGTAGGAATCAACAAGCTCCCTACTAAGACCAACCTCTTGCAGTTTTGCGTAGGTGTCATCCGTAAGACTACCTTTTTCAAAGAACTCCATAGAAGCGCTAGTAATAGTGTCATTCTGGGAAGGTTCATCCTCGGACGTTTTCTCGGTGGGAGGCAGGTCTTCCTCGCTCGCATCGTCATCAGGAGTTCCCAAGCGCGTCTCTAGGTTGTTGTAGGCGTTCGCTAAGTCTTCTGGAGACTTGAACTTATCAGGGAGCCACTCTGGGCGGTCGTCCTGTGGCTGCTCTTGTTCTTCAATCTTAGCAGCTTCTTCTTCTAAGGTGACCTGCTCTGAAGCGGTCTTGTCATTGATTACATGTGTTTCAGTCATGGCTTACGGTTGTTGTTATTGTTGTGATTCTTCCGGGGGAGCTTCCGGTGGGGCTGCTGCTGCGTCTCGGGCAATGTTGCCTAGAGCAGCGGCTCCTTGCGGAGCGACTTTAGAAGCCATCTCCATCATTTGAGATTGTTGCATCTCTTGTTGCATCTCTTCCTGAGTCTTAATCAACCCAGCAGTCTTGATGCCTAAGCTGGTAGCTCTACGCTTAAAGTATTCATCAACCTTAACGAACTGCCCGATAGCTTGAGGGCCTACGACTTGCGCGGCTCCAGCCAAGAACATATCCAATTTTTGAAGGTCGTTACCTCGTCCAAGAGCCTCAACACCCGTAATGATTACAGGCTTGACCAAGTCTTTAGGAAGCTTAGGAAGACGACTGTCGGTAGTCATTAGGTCCATGACCCGGTTGACCATAGGAAGCTGTAGCTCGTTGCTTAACAAAGAGTAGAGACCGCCTAAAGATGACTCAAGCTCCAGAGTGAGCATACGAATTTCCTCGGCTGTTACCCGCTCTGCGTTGCGGACAACACCTGACGTAAGAAGGAAGGCTTGTCCCAAGCGCTCTTTGATTGTGTTAGCGGTGTCAGAAGCGATTCTAAAGTCATTGAACTTGTCCAGTTGAAGGACGGAGACGTCTTGAGCGTTGCCTTGTGTGATTGCACCGTTAGGGCTCTCAGCTAGAGTTTTAGACCTCGTCGTTCCGTTAGGGTTTACCAAGAACAGAACCTTGGCAGCAGCGGCGGAGCCCTCTACGATAGCCTGAGTAAGTGTCTCTAGGCTGATAAGGTCTCCAAGGTATTCTTCTACATATCCCCTACCATAATCCTCCCCATCAATCTTAGAGAAACGAAGGGGAATGTAGGGTAGTTTGTCCTTGGGGAAAGAACCCATAGAACTGTCAATGACGTTACCTTTAATTTCTTGGTGGACATACCACTTATCATCGACCAGCTCTACACAAGTATACAAATCGCAGTTCTTGCCTGTGGTTTCTCCTTCGAGGTAACCTGCTGCTGCCTTGAGTTCGTCGGTAAGGGTATTGTAGTTTAGAGTCTCCCGAGTGATAATTTTCAGCGGATTGCCCATAGGGTCCCGGCTGATTACGTAGCGGTCCAAGTGGAAGACCCTGAGTCCTCCCTCTGGTGGGATATACAAGAGCGAGTTGCCTGTGATGATGAGGTTTTTAAGAGCCTCATGGACGCCAACCCGGTAGGATTGACGACTGATTTCTTCCATCACGGAGTCCTCTACGGTTTGTAGCGCTGCCTCCATCTCCGTGATGATTTCTTGAGTAGCTCCTTCCGCACGAAGCTTAGGCTCGTCGAAGTTGAGGCGGAAAAACGGGGCATTGGGAGCCAGTAAGGCTAGTAGTAGTTTAGATGCTAAGTTGTTGACTCCTCTTGCTCCAATGCCCTGAAATGGTGTATATAGCCGTGAGTGTGAATTATGCCCATCTTCGGGCATAACATACGGTAAAGTTAGTTTAGATGCTTCTCTCGCCCTGTCGATGAAGGGCTGGCGTTCGCTTTCTAAAGCGTTATAGCGTGATTCTGCGGAAGTGTTCATTCAATAGGAATGTCTGGGTTAATCAAATCGTCAGGGTCGATTTCCACCCTAGACTCTAGTCCGCCAAGAAGGGCGACCAGTTGGTCGAACTCAGGGAAATCCCGTGGAGTCATCCCGTTGCGGAGTGGTGTGTTAAGGATTTCGTCGCTGGCGGGAATAAACATATCACCAACGCCGTCTCCGCTGTATATTGGCTCCGCTCCTGTAGTCCAATAATAGTGCTGACCACGGCTTTCTTCGGCGGCGCGTATACCATCTAGGATGATGTCAGCGGTTTCGGGGGTTGTTATAAATCCAATCATAGTGTTAGTCCTGAGCAAGTTTCCCAAAGGGTTTTCACCGCGTCTGTATATGAAGACCTGTGAGTTGAGCTTAATCCAGCACTAATTCCAAAGGCTCCTGATTTTGCGACTGTCGTTTGCGTAGTGGCTCCTGATGCTCCCGTCGATGAGCCGAAGCCCATGATGGGGTGGTCGTTCCAAGTTCCCGTCAAAGTTCCGGTTGTTGATGTATCCGAAATACCAGATGCGTTGCGTCTAGTCAGAGTTGTGTCCCCATCTTTACGGTTAGCTAATAAAACACCATGTGACCCCATATTTCCGTTATCCTCATTAACACCTAACCACGCGGCATGAGGTCTTAACCCAGTGGAAATAGTGTTAATTCTAATGCTTCTTGAAGTTACTCCTCCAGAACCGATAATAGATTGGTTGGACGAGGGGATTCCACGGTCTTTAGGGTCGGTGTCATCGTAGGCAAGAGCCATTAGACATGCGTTTTCATTAGTGAGGTCTTCGTCAGATAGCTTGTAATTAAGGTTGAAGCGGTTTGCGCTAGAGGATGCGGACGGGTGTGTAAAACCGCTTCCATGAGTAAACGAGCCTGTGAATGTTCCGCTTGTAGAACTAACAAGGCATCGAGCGTTCGGCGCTGCTGCACCCCAGATGGGAAGATAAAATCTCTTTAGACTTGTATACCATCCATCACTCTTGCCAGTAACGTAGAACGTATCAATCGCTGTTTTTTGTGCGTCCGAAACACTCACGCCGTCGCCCTCAAGTAGAGCTATGTAAGCATTCGCGTCGGGGTCCCCGCTGCTGCTTCCTGTAAGACTAGATTCTATAGGTCTAGCAACAGCAGTTGTAAGCGGAGCGGTAAGGGAACCCTTCGGGAACTGAAACATGATTAGTAAGCTTTGTTTTCGACAACAGGTTTTACTTCGACGACAACAGCAAGGTCAGGAGGTGAGGAACTTGAATCCCAACTAACGTTTACTCTAACTTTAGAAGCAGAGGTGGTGAATAGAACTGCTCCGTTGGCTGTAAAAGAAGCGTCAGAACCGATGTCAACCCAAGTGTCACCAATTTTATGTTGTAGTTTAACTGTTTGACTTTGGAAGTTACTTCCTGCAACAGCAAACATTCCTGTAGAACCGTTCCAGTCGATTTCAGTGTTTGAAGCCTGTGCCGGGTTTGTGATTGTTTTTCCGTAATAACTCATAGTGTTTAATAAGGTGATGCTCCGCTTCCCGCTGAGCCTGTTTTAGGAGCCGTCCTGTTAATAAGAAGAGAGCGTTGTCCTCCTCGACGTTGATTCTCTTTGCGGGTTTTACGCGCAGTCGATTCTACTTTCTTGACCTTCTGCATCGGCCTTGGTGGAGGCGTGGGAGAAGGAGGGGGAGGGGGCGGGGTAGGAGTCGAGCCGATACACATGGTTTAGAGGAGTTAATGTTAGTTATCTGGGATGGATGTTAGAGAGTTTTCTCGTTGTTCTTTATGCTTGAAAGTAAGAAAACGAATTACTGAGCGCTGCCCTGCATGATAGTCCATATCCCTTAAGTTGTAGTCAAGACCGAGGTCTCGCATAGGGAACTGAGCTTTTAAGGCTTTGAGTAATTCGTTACTGATTGTTGGAATTTGGTTTTCCTGTTTCATATATACCTAACCTTACGGTAGCTTGTTTCTGTCGTCTTGCAGAGTTCCGCAGTGAGCGGCGTCCAAAAGGATGTTTGCTGAGCAAATAACATGGGCTAAATGACTGCGACCAGACTCATCGTCTAGGTCTTCTCCGTCTCTCCATTTGTTAAGATGTCTCATAATGGCAGCAACGTAGGTCGTAGCACAAACGCCTGTATCTCTCCAGTTGTAAGGACCATACTTTTCGGCTCCAAGCTTGTGCGCCCATGCAGCCTCTTCAAGCGCCGAGGAGGGAAGTAGGTGCATGGGTGTCTTCAAAGCACCTGCGGCTCCTTTAGGGTCGTTCACTTCGCTGGCGTCCATAGCGTTATCTCTTTTGTTTTTGCGTTGAAGTCTTTGTCGTGCAGGATGTAGGCCAGTCTCGCGTTGAGCAAAGCGTCCTCCTCAGTCTGCCCCGCCTTCTCGTAAGCTGCTACCACGGTATCCCATTTATAACCGTCCTTGTCGAGTAGTTTTTTAGCTCCAATAATACCAACACCTTTAGCTCCTTTGTATCCGTCAGCGGGGTCTCCAGCTAGCGCTTGGATTAAATGGAACCTACGCGCTGCTTCCGGTGAGGTTGTTTTAGTCTCATCCTTGAGCGGGTTATACCAAGTAATCGGTAGGGTCTCAAAGTCCTTGTCACCTGAGACCGCTATAGTGTTCTTGGGGTCTCTGGTTGCCAGTATGCCAATCAAATCATCAGCCTCTATGTTTGGCTCAAAGATACCGTTGTAGGTTTCAGTAATCCATCCGATGAGCCACTTGAGTCCGACAGGCTTGCGCTTGTCTTTCCTGTTGGCTTTGTAGTCAGGCCATAGGTCGTAGCGGTAGTTGGTCGATGTGGAGAACACCGGGACGATGTCTTTCGATTGCATCGTCTCCGCTAGGTTCGACATGAACGCCTTAACCTCACGCTTCATGTCGCTCTCCTTACAGGTTAGAGTCCAAGTGTCCTCGTCCCATTTGGTCTCAACCTCGCTAGCAAAAGCAGCCCGGTAAGCCAGCATGTCGGCGTCTAGTAGTATTTTCTTCATGTTAGTGAGTCTCCTTCCAGTTAGCGCCTACCTTGTATTCCCCATCAAGGGGGCATTGGACGTTCAACACCTTTCCAGCTTTCTTGATGCTGTCTACAAACAACTGCCCAAGCTCGTCGGCTTTGTCTGGGTCGCAAGAGAACTGAACCTCATCGTGGACGTTACCGTGCATCTCGTAGTCATCGTCGTTAGCGCTCTCAGCAAACAACACCAAAGCCTTCTTCATGATGACGGCGGCTGCTGATTGGCATACTAGGTTCAACGCGGAGAACGCTTTACGAGCTGGGATGATGCGACCGTCAAGACCTTTGATGGTGGCGCTGCGTTTCACTGACTGCTCGATGGCTTTCATCAGAGAGGCAACGGCGGGAATCTTGGCGAGGAACTGTTCTTTCAGAGTTCTACCTTCGCGTTCTCCGCCGTCTACAATCGCACCGATAGCTGCGTCACCAGCGCCGTATAACCACATGTATATGAATTTTTTTGCTTCGTCACGGCTAGACAATCCAGCGGCTTCTTGGTTCGCGGTGTGGATGTCTCCGTCAACAATAGTCTTTGCGTAGCTTCCTTCATCCCAATTAGATAAGTAGTGGGCTAATACTCGCAACTCGATGCCCGAAGCGTCCGCTCCAACTAGAACCTTGTTGTCTGGAGCCTTGAACAACTCACGGCACTCGCCTCCGTAGGGGGCTCTGGTGGCGGGTATCTGTCCCAAGTTAGGTTTGTAGTGAGAGCAGCGACCGGAGTAAGCTCCTAGAGTATCTACGTTGCCGTGGATTCGACCGTTACGCACCATGGTCATCCAAGCGTTCTTTCCTTCCGCAAGTGCTCCTAGTCTCTTCTGGACGAGGAGGTATTCCAGTAGCTTGAGAGCCGATGGCGTCCCGATGTCCTTGAGAACCGCTTCGTTGATTGCTGGGCGCTTGCCTTCGTAGGCTGCTGGTTTCCAACCCTGCTCGATAAGACGTGCTGCGATTTGGTCGCGTGAACCGGGGTTGAAAGGAATGGTCTTGGTCTTGTTGGCTAGCTTGGTGGCGTCGTTGACTAAAGACTGCTTAAGACCTGCTTCTTTAAGCACCGTCTTGAGCTTCGTTTTGGTGGGCGCTGTGTAGGTTTTTACTACACTAGCCATAGCGTCTGGAGTGTTGATGAATGAATGACTCAAACTCTTATCGTCCACAGAAACAGACCAACCAATAGGCGACTTGGTCTCCTTCACTGTGGGCTCAAAAAGCTCTTGAAGCTCGTCGCTTAGCTCCACACGTCGAGTCATTAACTTCGCTGTGAGAGCTTTGGCTTTCTCTTCGTCAAACGGAAAGCCGTTGCTGACTTGCTTGTGAATCTCCTGAGCGAACTGGTGCTCAAGTAACAGAGCATCCTTGCTTGGTGCGAGCTTTTTTAAGTATTCGTAAAGCTTAGCAGTCACCCTTACGTCTTGCTCACAGTAGTCCTGCATCTCCTGAGACCACGTAGTCCAGTCCTCGGTCTCGCCGTGGCTGTCCTTGTGGATACCCAACCTCATACCCCAGTACTTAAGCGAGTGGCTACCTGCGTATCTAATCTCAACGCTCTTCTCTCTGAAGTCGTAGTTTTTTAGGTCTGGGTAAACGCACTTGGCCATAATCTTTGTGTCGATTATAAATGGAGGGTTCAACGAAAGGTCTCCGGTTGTATCCATCTTCAACAGCGCTGGCCAATCAAACCCGATGGAGTTGTGGCCAATCACAATGTCAGCAGCGCCAATTATACTCATGGCGTTTGCAATCTCTCCCGTTGTCTGGCTGTTGTAGGAGTGCATCTGGCCAGTCTCTAAGTCCATCATGCTGATGCAATGGATGGTCTCTAGGTCTGTCAGGTTCTCCCAATCTTCAATCGCGTTGGTTTCTATGTCTAATACTATTTTCTTCATGGTGTGTTCGTGTTGTTTATCAGTTCGTGTGTTCTTAGTAATACGCCCTTGGAGGTGTTGTTGTCACCCCCGCGCTTTTCTCTTTCAGTTCCTTTTAGCGGTTCAACAATCTTTTTAAGTTCTTCAGCCGAAAGGATGACATAACGGTCCTCCAGAACGAAGCACCAAAAGTCGGCTTCTGATTTGGCAATACCAGACGGCTTGCCCCTTGATTCAAACTCGACAAATACATTGCCAGTAGTCTTTGCTTTGAGGTCACGTTTAACTTCGATGGTTTTGTTTTCGAGGATGTCAGCGAGCGCTTGCTCTGCCACTTGTCCGACTTTGAGGTCATACTTAAAGTTGCTGTTGTATTCCATAAATTAACTGAACGGCGTTTGCTCGGCCTCAACCGGGTCTGCTGCTATTTCTTCTTCTGTGAGGCGTCCAGTGATATGACTAAAGCGTAGCGTAACGGCTAGACCAGTGTCGCCACTGAAGCGGTTTTTCAACACTCGCACGTTGGTTATGTTGCGAGCCTCTGCGTCTTGCTGGTCGCGCTCCAGTCCCAAAACCATGTCACTTAGTTGGGCTATGGCCGCGCTGCCGCGCAGTTGAGCCAAGGTGGTCTCAGCTCCGTTCTCATGGCCTCGTCCCTCTGGTCGCTTGAGGTGACTAACAAGGACAAGACCAATACCACACTCTTCAACAAGAGCGCGAAGCTTGGTCATTGTGTTGTCGATAAGCCTCCGCTCGTCCCCGCCATCGAGACCTGAAACAACGATACTTAAATGGTCAAGAACGAGGTATTGAACACCAAGTGCTTTAGCCATGTATCGGATGTGATTGAGCAGGTTGTCCGAGTCGAGGCTACCCCAATGGTCGTAGAAGAAAACTCGTCCGCTACCTACCGTGTTGTCGAACGCGCTCCTGTAGTCATCGTCTACCTTAATAGGCTCAAGGTGCAAAAGCTTGTTCATCTCCAGTCCGATGATGGAGTTGGCTGTCCTTTCGATGGACTCCTCAAGAGCTATGTAACCAATCTTTTTGTTGGTGTGTTTAAGGAGGTGGTGAGCAAGCTCTTTGGCAACAGCGCTCTTACCGATACCAGAGCCAGCACATAGCGTAACAATCTCTCCCAAACGTAGACCATGCGTCTTGTCGTTTAGACCGTCCCACGGATACGGGACGCTGTCGTTTACTTTACTGGTTGTTAGTCGGTCAAACAGCTCAGCCCCGTCCATAATAGTGTCAGGTCTCCAGACTTTAGCTTGCCAGTATGCGTCAACGATTTCCCGACTGCGTCCTTCCATGAGTAACTCGTTAGGGTCTTTCATGGTAAGGCGAGCAATCTTACAAGTCCCCGCAGGGAGAACATGACTACAAGCCTCCGCAGCAGCGTTACCCGGTTCGTCGTTGTCGAACATGAGGATGACCTCATCGAACTTCTCAAGCCACTTCATCTGTTTCTGAAAGACGCGCTTGGCTCCTTGTGCCCCGCTCGGTAGACTGACCACCGGCCACTTACCTTCACCTACTACCTGAGCTACTGTGAGACAATCAATCTCTCCCTCTGTAATGGTGAGACGTTTACCTCCGTTGGGCCAAAGGTGCTGGCCCCAGAAATAGGTAGGGCTACCAATGGAGGTGAAGTCCTTACCCTCGAAACGAACCTTCTGACTTACGATGGTTCTCTCAGGGTTGCGGTAGGTTGCTACATGGCATGGTTTACCATTGTGTTCACCGATGCGGTAATCATACCGCTGACAAACGTCTTTGTGTAGACCTCTGTTTGGGAGAGCCATGACGTCTCCTTGAATGAACTGTGGTGTATCTCTGTGTTGTTCTGTCTGCTGCATTTGTGTGTTCTGTTCTTTGTTGTGTTGGTTGTTACGACCCGGTGTGAACGTGCCGCAGACAAAGCATTTAGAGCTTTCGTCTTCGTTGACGGCGAGGCCGTCGCTGCTACCGCACTCTTCGCACGGTAGGTGTGTGTTTATGAAACCCATTCTTCTGGTATTACTTTTTCGCACCATTGAAACCCATGCTTTTCGCACCAGTCGCTGTAGCTCGTCTTGCTTTTTTTGTTGAGCTTGTTTTTAGCATTCTGGAAACAAAAGCGTATATCTAGGGTTGGATTGCATTCGCGGACTTTCAGGTGCTTTGTCCGGTCTGCTGAAGTAAAATAACCCTTAACTTCAACTAACACCCCATTAGAGAGGATGAAGTCGGGTGTGTAGTGGTGGACTACGGTGTAGTTGAACCTCTCTGTCTCGTAGGAGAAGTCAACGCCTCGCTTTTGCAAGCCAAGCGCTAACCTTTCCTCGAAACGAGAACGGTATCCGTTAGAACGGAGCGACCGGGTCTTGCGATTCCAACGCATCATTTAAGTTTTCTCCGGTGGAGGCCGACGTGTAGCCGTCAGCCTCTGTGCTGAAGGAGGAACCCCCACCACCACCGTATTCAACTAACTCCAAGACCTGAGCCTCTTTGAGACGAAGAGTGTAACCCCATCCTTGCGAGGAAACAAACCAAGGACTGAATACAACACTCATACGAATACGAGAACCGGAACCAATCTTGGGTTTGTTGTCGATGATTTTGACTTGGCTGTCGTAGAGAGGAATATTGAATTCGATGGTCTCTCCTTTGCGGGTGGTAATCTTAGCTTTCTGTTTGGCTAGGATTTCGTAGTCACCATCTTGGGTGATACGTACAGGGCAGCTAGGTGCTTTTCGCACTTCTTCTCCTTGTGCTGTGCATTCAGCGGCGTAGGCGGCGTCAGCCATCTTATCCACCTTAGCTTTGAACTCTGCGAACTCCTCTTTGGTTACGTGGAGCTTACAGGTGTAAACCCCTGCTTCATGGAAGGCTGTGTCAGGTTCTACCAACTTAGGGTAGATTGCGGTTCCGATGGGGGTAACTAACTTATTAACGTCTTTACTCATGCTTGTATTTGTTGTGTTTGGTTTTAACTGAAGAGATACTGACTATGTTTGACCGTGGTTGGGTCGAATGTTCCATACTCAGGTAACTCAGGGTATTCTAACTCTGTGTCAGAACGCCGCAAGGTATTGTCTAATTCTCGAAGAAGGTCAACACTAAAAATTTCAGAAGCCGCTTTTCTTATCGAATCTGCTAGGTCTTGAGAGCGTGTTGAGTGGGTCCCGAAGGAGTCATGAATACACGCGAAGTCGTAGATACCCAGTGAGTTAGCGGAAATTACGCTGCGCGTAAGAATGGACGCATCAAGCGAGTGAACAAAGTTTGGAGAAATTCCTTGTTTTGCTCTTGCCACACTTAGTTCGTCGGTGCTGTCGCGGAAGTTTACCCACGTTGCCTCCCCTGCAATCTTCGTAGAAACAGACTTCGATGTTTGCTTGGTGTAGTGCTGCAACACCGGGAAACCTGAAGGGCTTGTCCACTTCACATCCTTCCCGGCTCGCGTCAACACTTTGGCAACGCCTTGTAGGTATTGCATACACTTGGTTGGCTTATCAAAGACCTCTTGAATGGCTCTCCAAATGAACTTAGAAAGGTATCCAGTAACCTTGAAACGTTCAGACTCGCTAAAGGGATTGTCGGCGTGTTCTTTGCGTAGTCTGTCCTGATACCACTCGTCAATGTAGGCGCGACATGAGTAGAATGTTCCTCCATACGGATATACCATGGTAGGTCGTTTGGTAGCTTTTCTGTCAACGCCAAAAGCAAGCCATTTTCGAGCTACTATATTTCCCTTAGCAGCGTCTTTTTGTAGTTGACTAACAGCTCTCGCTGCAATGACCGCATAGATGTCCTGTGGAGCTGGAGTAGGCGCTGCGTTGGTGGCGTATGCTGTCTCTTCACATTGCGTAAGACAAGCGAGTAGCTGCAAGCCGTTGTTGGTGGCATCCTGAGCGCACGGGAGTTTGGTTTTTACTTTCCCGGTGCGTGTGTATTCAGCCCATTCAAAGCACCACGCGAGGTGTTGCCAAGGACTGTCGGCGTCTTTCCAAGAGAGATGTTTAGTGGGGGCGGACGCAATCAACTGAGCCTCCTCTGCGTAGCTGTTAGCCCACTCTACACGCTCGTCCAGAGTCACCTTGTCGTTACCGTAGGTGTTCGCTCCGTGTATGGCTAACCACCGCGCTTGGTCTGGTGTTTGGACTTTTTCTTCTCGGAAGAACCTCAACAACCCCCTTGAGGGGTCAGCGTTTTGGATGTTTAGGAATGACGGGATGTTGTAGACCCTACCCCGCCAGTCTACGTTGGAAGGAAAGAAAAAACGACTACCCTCAAACTTCTTTGCTAGGTGAAGAACTTTTGCGGTCAACAGACGCCGGGACTTGGTCGATAGGTTGATGTCGTATATTTTAGCAGCCTCTCGTCTCCAGTTTGTATTGGAATCTTTGTTGGTCTTGAAGTCCCTCGGCATGGGAGGTAGCTCCTCGTCTTTACGGTTTGGAAGGTCTCCGATGTTTACGTTGTTTTCCCAAGCCCACTCAAACACCTCTTTGACTTCCGGGTTTATTTCCCACGGCGTTTGTTGAATGCAGTTTACAGCTTCCATGGATTCTTCAAGTCCTCCCTCAATAGAACGAAGGTAGTCCATGTTGGAAGATTTAATAAAACAAACAGGAGGTAGCCTGTCATCCTGCGGATAACCACCACTCCAAATACCCGTCCAAGGCTCTGGTAGGTCCACGGTAGGCATCCAGAAGGGTTCTATGAGTTCACGGTTGTCGTTGTAGTTCTCAATCCAATCTATTAGTTCACTGGTGGGCGCTACGAAGCGCGTAGGGCGTCTTCCTGCTCGCTCAAGGACGTAGTTGTATTCAATCAACCCGGTGCAGCTACGGAAAAGCTCTACCGCCGTAAGCCCTGCGCTAGCTTTGTCCCTAGTAGCCCACTTTTTGAATTCTGGCATGAGCCCCTTTTTTACCTCGTTTTTCATAGAGGAGCGAATGTGTCGGACTTTAGCGTTTAATCCTTTTCTACGCTTAGCCCCCAGCAAAATACCAGAACCTTTCTCCTCATTATTTTCTAGCAAAAAACGACATCGAACTTCGTCTTCTAGTCTAGCCCCTAGATAAATAGCAACTTGAGACAATGGTCTCTTTTTTGTTATGCTGTCTATGATTGCTCGGGTAGCGATATAAGCAATAACTTTTGGCTCCAGTGTTTGTAATTCTAACTGGTATCTTGCTGGCGTAGCATACCCTCTTACCGTTTCCAGCCATTCACTGATTTTAGTGGTGTAGTTAGGTAAAGCGCTACGCATTAGCGTCTGGCCGTATCTAGTCTCCATCTCGGCGTCTCGACCTTTAGCGCTTTCTATCTTTGCCCGGTAACGACCAATACCAAGAGTTACCATTGAGTTATTTAGTTCTTCTTGTGAGATTTGAGCCATAGCGCCGCCATTTACTATAGTCTACTGGGTAAGTCAAGAGTATTATAGGCGGACGCAATCACATGATAGTGAAACGACTTGCAGGTGTAGCCGGACGCAATCAGATGATAGTGGGGCGGTTGTCGGGTTGTGGTTGCAAAAGAAAAGGGAGAACCTAGCTATGAAGCCGGGTTCTCCCTTGTGGTTATTGCGTGTTGTGTCGGTATAGCTTATATAAAAAACCTATTAATAATACCCAATGTAGGAAGGGTAATGTGTATAGGAAACACCACCACGCGTCTTTTAGTCTCTCTACGGTCTTGTTGGTCAATGTTGTGTGTAGTTTATGTTGGAGACTTGGGTGTCCCAACAAGACCTACAGTCTTTACATTGATTGTCCTGCTTAGGTGCTGGACAGTTTTGGCTGTTTGAGAGAGTCTGCGTCGCTCCTACTGATGATGTAGTTATATTTGCGGTTCCTATGGAGGGGCGACGCAGTGTTTGACCAATGGTGTTAGCGCTTATCCTTATGGTAAGGTTTGGCGCTACTTCGTTGGTCTTTACCCATTCCTTCACAACACTAAATTCCCTAGTGGGTATCCAGAATATTATGTGGGGAAGGGCAAAAGCTATGTTGTTGATGGCTGACAGGTGCTCTGGGCTTTGGATGTCTCCGCTGTCGTGCCATCTGAAGTAACCGCTTTTTTCTTTGCGGTTGATGAGTTCTGTTATTAGGTGTTGCCAAGTGAAGGTATCTGATAGTAAGGCGTCAAGTCTTTTGTGGAGAGCTTTTTGGACGTTGTTGAACAGATACCTGTTTTTGAGGGCGTAACAGTCTGAGCATACTGAGTTTTCTATTTTACGCAGTATAGAGCCTCGTTTGCATTCGGTGGCTGGGAGACTGTAGCCGTGACATGGCATTTTTGAGGGCCTAGATAGGGTCCCTATTTGGGCTTCTAACTCTTTGGTGGTTTGACGTTTTATTGCTAGTTGGCTCATTGAGGTTTAATGATTGGTTGTTCATGTCTAATAACAGCTCATTAAGGTGGTATTCTAAGGTTTCTGCTAGTGTTTTATAGGCGGTTACGGCGTCTTGTAATACTAGCGTTTTTTCGATTAGTTCTTTCTGGGTCATGTAGTTTGTGTGTGAGTATAGCGTGGGTTAGGATTATGGTTTGTATTTCTTTGTTCTCCGGGTTGGGTATGTTGGTGTATGTGATAGTGGAGTGGTCGGCTTTACGGAGACGAAGCTTATCTTCACCATACACAGAAACACCTAAACCTAACTCTTTACTCGCTTTGTTAGTTTTATTGGCTAACTTTTTGGAGTTTTTGCGTAGTTTGTTTAAGTCTAAGAAGGATGCTAGGCTTTTGCAAACTTCTTGCAGTGTGATAGTCATAGAAAGTAAACGACTCTAAGGGTGTTTCAAAA
>Ga0208013_1000902_pt1 | contig 14909 bp, 8 predicted proteins | sample 16_taG_FD_184091 | JGI IMG/M metagenome (GOLD analysis project Ga0208013, IMG submission 184091) | Marine viral communities from the Subarctic Pacific Ocean - 16_ETSP_OMZ_AT15313 metaG (SPAdes) (version 2) | ecosystem: Environmental > Aquatic > Marine > Oceanic | place: Pacific Ocean | collected...
TCTTAGAATTAAACCTACAAAGTTTTGATCCTACAGCGACTTATCAGTATACTAACACAGTCCGCGATCAGCTTTCTTTTAATCGCGGAGACATCATCTGGAACCTGACAGAGGACAGTCTTCAGGTTTTTGATGGAAACAGGTGGCAAACATTATACGCGCCGGACGGAAAAGGCGTGAAAGCCACGGGACAGCTTGGAAAATTAACCGTATCAACAAACGGTGCAACCACGGTTCCTATACTATAATGCCTATCAGAAAAGTAAGCGGAGGCTACAAGTGGGGAAAGTCTGGGAAGACTTATCCAACGAAAGCCGGAGCACAAAGACAGGCCCAAGCAGCGTATGCTTCAGGGTATAACGGCTACAAAAACGGAGGACCGGTGGCAGGACAACGAGGAAGAATGAGTGGATTGGGCAGCTTTATTAGCGGTGCCGCGAACATGTTGCCTGGGTACCCTATAAACATCGGAAACACAACAGTTAAGGTGGGTGGTATTCCTGGCCAAGCGATTCACGGTTTAATGAATGCTCCCGGCAACACCGCACAAACATATATTGAACAGGGCATGTCTCCCCAAGACGCAGGAACCCATGCAGCAAACGTTGCAGCAAAATTTAGGGCAGCAGGAACCGGACCATCAGCAGCGATGGCGCTTCAAAGAATGCAGTCGGGAGTCGGTAGGTTCCCTGGTGGTAAAGGTGGTGGCAAAGGCGCAGGCGGCGGATACGGCCAAATGCAAAGAATGCGGCGTAAAGAAGACAAACAAACCAACAGAATAGCGAAACAAATAGCGTCTTTAATAGATCCTCAAACCTTCATAGACCAAGGCATGTCTGAAGCCGATGCTATTAAGGTGGCGGGGGAGAACAAGGCTAAATACGGAACACCCGAAGAGTTTAGAAAGTATCGGTTTGAAAAGAATTTTGGTAGGGCCAGTGTATATGGAACAGGAAAAGAACTAAGGGCCGGAGGAATTGATGCTTTGCCAAGCCTTGCAACGTCTTGGGGACAATACAAGAATTGGGACGAAGAAATTTGGCCTTGGTTACAGGCCAATAATATGGACTATGCAAATGCCCCTGATCCACGAATACCTCAAGAAGAAATAGACAAATTTAAACAGGAAAATCCTTTAGGTATAAGGACTTTGCCACCGTGGTGGGGAGGATAAGATGTCTGATCCATGGGATAGTACAAAACCTTTTGACTTTTCAGTTTTTGATGACCCTGAGTCTTCCATTGCAATTGAAGCTGCTGTTGATGGTGAGGTTATTGACCTTTTTCCTTGGAACCATCCCGCTGTTAAGTTTGCTAGGTGGTATAAAGACACGTTTGGTCACAAACCAAAGGGCTCTCAATCCTGGATTGACGAAGGAGCTAATTACAGGGCTGACAAAGGATGGCATGATTCTCAAACAGGGTCTCCTGACACCACTGGTGAAGCCAGTGACAAGTCTTATTTGGACCAATATTCAAAGGATAGAGACACAACGCCTACGCCTACGCCTACGCCTACGCCTACGCCTACGCCAACGGAGACGAATGTTCCTGTAGACGATCCTTTTAAAGAAGACCCTGTAATGCCTAATGTGACGGTTGTTGACGAGTTTCCCATGGATGATATGGGTTTTTCTGTGGGAGACCTTGTTCAATATGGAGGAATAGTTTATGTGTTAGGCGGTTTAGGTGATTGGACTAAGTTGCCGGGACAAGGAGAATCCGATTTAATTGCTGACACACAACCCAGCGGGGGTTTAATGGAAGAAATAACCGGTACAGGTTCTTCTGGGTTGGGAGCGTTGGCAGGGGCTTTTGGTATTGAGGGTATTCTTTCTGATTTAATAGGTTCAGCCGTTTTTCCAAGTAAAAACGGTGAAGAGCTTAGTTTTTTGGAGAAGATGCTAGAGATATTTGCAACTAAGAAAGGCATAGACAATTATAATAAGTACCAGGTACCAACCAGTCAAATGGACGCACAGAGCACGGTCGGAAAAGATTGGGGCTTGCCTTCTAAAGAAAGCATGGTCATGCAGAAACTAGGGCCAAACTTTCTTCAAGGACAAAAATACGCAATGAACAAAGGAGCAACAATGCCCGCAGCCACACACGTTGGAGGACTGCCTTTAGTGGAAGAAATAGAGGGCGGTGAGCAAGGCGGGATTATGGGCCTTAAAAGTCATGGGGACATCACCCCAGCTTTCCTTGAACCCGGAGAATTTGTGTTTACTAAAAAAGCAGCGGATAATATAGGGGCAAAAAGATTGTATAAACTAATGAAACAAGCAGAACAAATGGGGATGAGATAATGGGCAACTATTATGTTAAAGACGATGAAGGAAACTATACTTTAGCGGAGACGTCATCGACTTCAGGGCCTTATGGTCCTCAAAGCACGATAGGGTTTGAAGCCCCTTGGGTCGAGCAATATCGACGCGGGTTCTTTGACAATCTAACAAACCTCACACGTGATCCTATGCCTACGCCTCAACGAGGGGTGGCTGGACTGGATCCGTTTGAAATGAAAGCACGTTCCTTGAGCGGTGGTCTAGGTGGGTTTCAACCCTACTTACAACAAGCGGGCGGTGCTTATGGACAAGGGCTCGGGGCCCTGGGCCAAGGGATGCAAGCGGGTTTTGCTGGTGCACAAGCCTACAACCCAAGCATGGGTCAGGCTTTCTTTAATCCTTATGAAGATCAAGTGGTGCAAAAATCTCTTGATGATGTGTACAAAAATTTCTCACAACAAGACATGCAGGCAAGATCGGGTGCGGTAGGCTCAGGAGCCTATGGCGGCGGTCGTGGACGACTCATGGCACAAGAACGGTTTAATCAATTGGGCAAAGGCATGTCGGGGACAGCCGGGCAATTGAGATCACAAGGATATTCTCAAGCACAACAACAAGCACAAAACGCTTTTACAGACCAGCAACAAAGAATGCAACAAGCGGGGCAAATGGGTATGCAAGGTGCCGGTATGTACGGACAGCTTGGACAAGGGATCGCGGGTCTGGGAAGCACAGGACAACAGCTTTTACGTAATCAAATGGCGACATTAGGCGGTCTCGGACAAACGGCCAGAGGTATACAAGACACTATGTACGGTTCACAGTATGACGCTGCCAACCAATTAGCTAAAGAGCCTTACCAAAGAATGCAGTTCCTTGCCAACATGATGCAGGGAATGTTCCCGCAAGGACCAAGGACAGGGATTGAGACAACCTACAATTCACCAGATCCTCAAACACAGTCTCCTTGGAATTTGATTGCTGATCTTTTAGGGAAGTTATAATGCCGGGCTGGAGTCAAAGACCTTTATTTAAAAACCCCACCAACATGACGGGCGGTGGTCCTGTGGGTATGCCTAAAGGCATGAGCGTTCCTGGGTATCAAGATGGGAACGTGGTCGAAGAAATGCCTGCCTACAGACAAGAACAGTTGGCTAAAGAGTCTCAATATCTAAAAGCAATCGAGGAAACAGCGCGTCTTTTTTCTACCTCAAGTCCAAAGGCCTCTGATTACATGAGCAACATTCATTATTTTGCTGGCAGCCTTTCTGGCGGACACCAAATTCCTAAAGAACAGGTCATGCAAGACTTGATGAAAGCCATTGAAACACAAAGAGGTGCTCCTAAAATGAAAGCTGGCGGCATCGTTGGACTAGAAAACGGTGGCATGATGCCTGAGTTGTTTGAAGGCGAAGAGATTGTAGAAACCAATCCAATGATAAACGAAATGGCAGGACAAGGAGGAGCAGGCATTGCTTCTGTTTCCGCTGAACCTGCATCTGGGGCCATGCCTGAAAGAGGTGTGCCCAACGAAAGAGGAATCATTGAGTTGGCCATGGACACCGAAGAAGTGGAAACGGAAAACGATGAACCTATAATTGCTTTTGCAAAACAAGAAGCGCAAAGCCGATTGGACGAAGAGTTCAACATTCTTAAAAGCACGGCTCAAGCGGAAGCTGCTAATGGCAATCCGGCCTCTGCTGTTATTAAAAGCAGTATGGACGACTTAGCACTTTCAGCGAGGCGCATTGAAAACGAGACCGTAGAAAAATACCCAGAAGTCCCTGCTAACGCTAATTTAATCAGTAGCGATGATTTAGTTCCTTATAGAGAAGAACTAGTCACTATTTTTGAAACTCCCGAAATAGGGGGCGAAGAACCGTTAATGGATACGTCCATTCTTACAGCGAAGAACGGCGGTAAGATACCGGGGTATAAAGACGGAGGTGTTTCTTATGCCCCTGGAGAAGGCCCTGACTCAATTTACAAAAGAGGTCGAATAAAGGCTGGAGATTGGGGACCGGGTAAAAAAGATTATTTTGCGCCAGAAGATATTTCTTGGATGTCTGAATATGCTTATGGTAGAGAACTTATTGAGGCTGTAAACAACAACGAAATATCCGTCGAAGATGCAAAGAGGCTTTTGGCCAAAGAAATAGGCCCTACTTTATCTGAAGTATCTTCTACATACGATTCTCCCCGGGAGATTAAAAGAAGACGAGAACAAGAAAGAAAACAAGAAAGAAGTAAAATGGACCTCTCTGAACTTAGGGCGGCGGCTGAAGCAGATAAAGACAGAGACCCCCGAGAAGAAGATTTTTTGGACAACTTAATTAAAAACGAGGCGGGCGCTCAAAGAAGTGGGTTTTTAAGTCTTGGACGACAAATGGGTAACACAGGTCTTTTAGGAAGCATTAAAGAGGCAGCAGGGGATCAAGACAGAACAATGCTTTTATTACAGAACCCAGAGTTTGCGAATCTTTTAAACGAGTATCAACGCAGCAAAGAACCACGACAAGAGGTTGAAGAGATTGAAGTCACCGCTAAAAAGAGAGACGAACAGACCAAGGACCAAGGATCAACAGGGAGAAAAGAACAAATGGGGCCGCCTCAGTATGATGATGTGCCCCCAGAACTTTCACCGGCGGAGAAATTAAAGAAGACTTACGGGGATCAAATAGACACTTTGGTGGATGGATATAGCGACAACGTTACAGGCTACGACGAAAAGGCGGACAAGCAAGACGAAGAAATGTTAGCTATTTTTGACGAAATGGAGGCGGCTATTCCAGAGCGAGCTAGGTTGGCGGGTAGACGAACTCCATACACAGGAGGAGGAGCACAGGCTTTTCTGGTAAGACGTCTGGCTGGGCAACAAATTGAAGGGGAGTTAAACGAAGGTCTTCGTCTTAACAAGCTAACTTATTATGAACTTAGGAAAAAAGAAACCGAAGCTAGGCGAGCGAAAGACTATGACGCGCTAACCTCCCTAACCGAGCAAAAAATAAAAATACTTTCCGACATTGACCTCTCTGTTTTCGATGCTGAAACTGCTCAAAAAAATGCTATAGAAGTAGAAGAGCTGAAGTTCGACTTGAACATGCAATTAGAGTTGTTTAAGTATAACCTTGATCCAAAAGCCATGGATGCCTCGTTAGCGAGTATTCCCGAACTAGAGAAACAGTTAGCCAACATCGGGGAGCGAGACATACAAGCAGCCGTCATTTCTGCAAAAGGTGCCGAAGCAGCGGTTAAATATTATGGGGAAGTATTTGAAGGCGCTAAAACGTTTAAAGACACCGCGGGTAACTCAGTAGTCTATACGTTCCCTGAAATGTATAGGGCTTATCTTGGTCAGCTCGATGGAGGGGCAATCGTTACCTTGTGGAAGAAACAACCAAAGGGGTAAGCAATGGCAAACCAAAACCTTCTACCTGAGTTAGAAGACCAAAACCTTCTTCCAGAACTAAACCAAAACCTTCTGCCTGAATTAGAGGACTCGAACCTTCTTCCAGAATTAGATCAAAATCTTCTGCCTGAGTTAGAAGACTCGAACCTCCTGCCTGAGTTAGGCCAAAATCTCCTACCTGAGTTGGGTGGCGAACAAGCTTCCAACATTAGCGGCGACCCAAGAGACGAGGGGTTTGGTTCCGTATTAAGTAGAACTATTGACGAACTGCAAGCGAGCAGTTGGGCAGGCGTCCGTGTGCTCGGAGAAGCTTTTAATTCAGAGGCCTTGATTGATATGGGAGACCGTGGCGTTGCGGTTAATGACAGACAGATAGCCAAACGTGGGCGCCCTTTAATTGCCGAAGAAGTAGAAGACTTGGGCGATGCCATGACATTTATTAAACAAGGGATTGCGCAAATTCTTCCATCCGTTGCCGTTTCTATGCCGACAGCGGTCGGTGGTGCTAAAGCAGGAGCTCTTGCTGCTGCTGCAATACCCGTTCCCGGAGCTAGGATAGCGGGGGGACTTATCGGTGGTGCTTTAGGCGCTTTTCTTCCTTCTTTTGTAATGAGTGCCGGTGAAATAGATCGTGAGATGAAAGCCCGTGCTGGTGACGATTATGAGGCTCCCGGTGCTGCGATGACTGGCGGAGCCGTGGTCGCCGCACTTGACGTTGCTTCCATCGCCTTTGGTCTTAAGCCCTTAATGCCGGTCCTTTTAAAGAAAACAACGCTTAAAAAGATGACGGACGAATTAATTAAAGAAGGTGTGGAAAAAAGTGTAGCTCAAGCCGCTGTCGCTCAAGCCCTTAAAGCCTCCTTGATTGAGGGAACAACGGAATCCAGCCAAGAATTTGTTGAAGACCTTACAGCCGGGCTGTCTACAGGGGTTTCTAGTGAAGAGGGGCAACTGCAAAGTGCTTTGCTCAATGCTTTTCTCTTAGGGTCTATTGGAGGAGGCACTCTTGGTAGTGTGTCCGGGGCCATTAGCCAGTATGGTGTCAACCAAAGAAAGAAAAGTGAGCGAGAAGTAGAAGAACAGATGAAAAAGATTCAAGAAAGCGTGGATCAACAAGTCAACATTGCAGGAGAAACTTGGCAAGACCTGTCCCCTGTACAACTAAGAGAAGAAGCTAAAAAGAGAGGGCTTAAAACAACAAAAAAGGAGTCTAATGAAAGTATTATAAAAAAGCTAACCGACTTTGAAGTTTTTAACCGACGAGCACAAATGGAGGAGAATTATTTTTACGAAAACTTTGGTGCTTTAAGCGCGAAAGAAAAAATAAAAAGAGGGAAGCGAAGAGAAGACCTCAGACTATTGGTGGAGGAAGAGGATGGCGTCAGAAAATTGAAGGCTGTCGCTGAAGAAATGGTTCAGACCGACCCGTTCGGCGGTCCGGATATACCTTTGATTCCAACACTGGACAGAACCATGTCAACCGATGAACTGATTAATAAGATACTGGACGTAGAGCTTATGGAAAGCAGAGCTTTAAGCGGCGGAGCGTCTATAATATTTGGCGCCTCCCAAGAAAAAAAGTACATAGCTAAAGAAAAATTCTTGGCTGAACAAAGCATAGCCGATCTTAGGGCACAACTTAAGGCACGAGGCAAATCTGGAAAAAGAGGGGCCACTAAAAAAGATCTCGCCAAACAAATTATGCAGCACGATACTCTCTTAGCCTTGACCGCGGAAAGAAAACAAAATCTTTTGAAAGGAGAAAACCGCGGCCGGGGAATTAAGATGAAAATAAAAGAGGCTGGAGGCTTTTTGAAAGATGTTAATTATTACGGTATGAACAAAGAACAGTGGAAAGCGGGACAGACTGTTCAGGCAGGTCTTTCTAAGGAACAGCAGGACGCTGCTCTGGATTTAGGTTGGGAGGCTTTTGTAGAAGAGAGTATTGCTGAAGACGGAACCGCAATTGGTATTCGGTTCAGCGAAGACGGAAAACCTGTTAATTATTTAGATGAAACCACAAATATTCTACAAGACAAAGGAGGGTTTCAGTATGAGATCAGAGATGTTGCGCTTGATGAAAAAGGTGGGTTGATTGGAGGAACCGGACTTTTTAATAACTACCAGCAATCAAAGAAAAAAGCGGACGTAAAAACCACGGTTGACGAACTGCGTTTTGAAGGGCCCTCACCTAGGATAGCCCGTCCCACTGATTTAGTGGGAGGTATTATGGGCCACCTTAAAGAATGGTTTGCTCCAAGCGGTCCCCTGGGTTGGGAAGCGTTCATGCTTTCAAGGAAAAGAATTGGTCGTATCCGCGCTATGGAAAAAATGGCCAACCAAATAGGTGACGAGTTTAACCTAGCTGTCGCGGCTACCGTTGCTGACTCCAATAATTCCATAACAAACCCTGAACAAGCGGAAGAAATGGTAATGTCTGCTTTAAGAAGGTCTATGACTCGTTTTCAAAGAACCGAAGAAGAAATTAAAGCCCTTAAAGAAGAAAAGAAAACACTTAAAAAAGAAATTAAAAAACAAGAGGCGTTTATAGAAACCTCCTCTCTTTTCCAAGGGGGTAAGAACGCAAAAAAACTTAAAGATGCAAAAATAGAGTTAATGATGCAAAAGGGAGACCTCGAGGAAATTAACTTAATGCTTGATCCAAACTCAAAACTAAAACCCACTCAAGCCGCGTACACGCTCCCGGAGGAACTAAGGGACTCTTTCCTTAAGATTAGGGGGTTTGTTGACATGATGAGTAAACGTATCTTAAAAGAACTGCCTGCCCCACTATTGGCAAACGAAAAAGGGGGAAAACAATTAAAAAGTGTTATTCAGGAAAACGTGGGCTCATACATGACACGTTCTTATCGTGTTTTTGAACCAAGTGGGTACAACCCCCTTAGTTGGTGGAACAGAACAATGCCCACAAACTCCGCTAAGATAATGCGAGGCAAAGTTGCCGCTGTAAAAGAGCTTTTAAAAAGTAGAGGAGACATGACCGAAAGGCAAATCGACCAGGAAATTAGAATAATAGGACAAGGACTCATTGGAGAAGGGGAGCAGACTCTTATCGGTGGTGTTTTGTCACAAACCAAACCGGAACAGGGGACCGAAACGGCAGAGATTATAGACGTAACCCAAAAATTGTTAAAAAGAAGACGCCGTATACCTAAAGAGGTTCGAGCCCTGATGGGAGAGATCACTAGCCCTGCGGAAGCCGCCGCCGTGACTACGGCAAGACTGGCCACTCTTCTTGAGAACAACCGTTTTTGGGAACAATTAAAATTATTAAACGACATGCCTGGACAAAGACTGTTTTCCCCTGTTCCTCTCCCTGCTGGGCCCACTGAAGGCAAGGCGCTTACTTGGTTCCCTCAAGGAGCCGGTCTTGTGCATAAAGTAACTTCCGCTGGTAATAATCCTTTTGAGGGTATGTACACAACTCAATCCGTTGCAGATGCTTTGGCCGTGCAACAAGGGGGCTGGCAATCGGACCGCGTTAATAGCAGTATTTGGAGAAATCTTGTGGTTGCTCCGAAAGCGTACATCCAGTTAGGTAAAATTGTATTGAGTCCTCCTGCTCAAATTAGAAACTTTTTAAGTGCGGCATTGTTTGTATTGGGTAACGGACACTTTACAGGGTTTAAAGATCTTCCTGAAGCCATAAAAGTTGTTGGAAGTGAAATGTTTGAAGGGGGTGTTGACGCACAAGGACGTCCTACTACTTCACGACAAAGGGCACAAGAAACATACAGAAAACTATTAGACCTAGGTGTATTAAACACAAGTGTTAGTCTTGGAGATATTTTAGGTTCTTGGAGAATGGCTGGGTCAGGTATATTTGAGCAACCGGGAGATTTTTTAGGGGCAACGGCCAAGCCTTTTAAAAGTATGTATACTCGGGCAGAACAATATTACACCGCCGCAGATGATTTTTGGAAAGTGGTGGCCTATGGATCGGAACTAAGGGCCATTAAAACACAATTCAAAACAGAAGCTGATCTAACCCAACTACTCGCCCACGCTAAAGACCTTGGAATGTCTTATACAATCAATCGTCAAGACCTCGAAACCGCTCAACAAGAATTGGCTGCCTTTAAAGTTAGGCAAACTATACCTAATTATGACTATGTAGGAAAGTTCGCGGAAACTTTGAGGACAGGTCCTTTGGCTTTTTTAGGAAACTTTATTGCGTTCCCAACAGAGATTGTAAGAACCAGTGCAAACATTATGACCATTGCTCACGCAGAAATCATGTCGGATAACGTGGCTTTACAAAAACGCGGTTGGTCTCGTTTTATGGGATATGGTGTATCCGCTTTTGGAATTGGAACCGCAGCCCAAGCTGTTGGCCAAGCGTTATCGGACGTAGACAAAGAAGAAATTGAAGCGTCTAGGTTCTTTCTTCCTTATTTCTCAAAAAATAATTTGATTATACCGATCGAGAAAAAAATCGAAAAAGAAGGTGGAGGGTTTGATTTCATTGACGGTAGTTACATCATGGTCTATGACGACTTAGCTAGACTGGTGCCCACACTAATGCGAGAGTTTCAATTAGGGAAAGACGAAGGGCGTTCATCAGCCGACAGCGTAACTTTGGCTATGACCAAAACAATCGGAGCGTTTATAGAGCCTTTTATAGAACCGGCCATTTACGCAAGAGCAATGGTCGATGTTCTTCAGAACAGAAACAGTGCTACAGGGAAACCTATTTGGAACGAGGCTGAAGGAAGAGGTCTACCCCTTGAAGGCGTGGGGGCAAGAAATGTGGCCACTTTAAATTATTTTTTGGAAAAAGCTGCGCCGGGTTTTGTGCCCGCGGTTGGTAAAGTTGTTCGTGGTTCTAGGGAAGGTGCTGGAGCCTATGGCCGTTTTGGCAATAAACAAGAACTAGGTGATGCGGTGTCTTCCTTTTTGGGGGTCAAAGTTAATAGGGTCAACCCTACTTCGAGTTTAAGTTTTTCTTTAACCTCTCTTCTTAACGAAATAGACCAAGCCGAAAACATCTTCATGCGTCAGGTCTATAACAAGGGGCCAAACAGTGGGGAAGACCTTATACGTGCCTACGACGCTATGCAAAAATCAAACTATTTTATTAACCAGGAGTTGTTTAGAACTTTTGCCGCTGCTGAAAAACTTGACATGAATAAAAACAAACTTAGAGAGGACAAGAAAAGATTGAGTAAAAAACTGAGGTTGTCTATAGAAAGAGGAGAAAACCTTCCCTTAAAGACTAGAAAGCAGTTGCTCCCTCTCCGAAAAAGATTTGATGATGTGACAAAAACAATAGAAGACGCAGAAGGTATATCTTCTGGGAGAAGGTTTCCTCTTGAGGAGCTCTCCGATATATACAATGTTTATAGGGGGCTTAGTCTTGATTCTGTTGTTGAGAGTCGGTCTGTTCGAGAAGACCTATAAAGTTTTCTAGTCGAGTGTTCCAAGCATCGGCGGCTCGTTCAAATTCTCTGCCTTCCAAAACAAATTCTTGATAAAAACAATCAACTGAGCACATCATAATCACGCCTTTCTTTATTTCTGTGCCGTACAGTTCGTTGTGTGCCATGGCATAAGCAGCGAGTTGTTGAAAGTAATCCCAAACATATTGCCTTCTTCTTTTGGGTGTGTTGGTTTGTTTGAAATCCATAATGGCTTCTTCCCCCAAGTGCTTGCCAATGACATCGGCAGTGCCGGCATATTTTCCTGGGTAGTGTAGGTGAATTTCACAGCCGTATACTTGGTCAATTGAAGGAAACCCTTGGTCCATGATCGTACAGGCCATTTTGTAGGCACGCTTTTGTTCCGGAGTCTCGGGGTAATAATCCCAAATGCTTCCTTCCTTTAACTGTCTTTCAAGGATCTCGTGCATTTCGGTGCCTCGAGCAGCCGCTTCATCGCGGATACGCTCGGCTTCTTCTTGGCCCACTCGTTCAATCCATTTTTGTAGGCTGTCGTTTTCCGGTTTAGTTTTAGAAAGAATGGTTGTAACAGAGTATAACTTTTCTTTCTCCGTCACATAAACACGTCCCTTCTCCGCGGTTTCGCGGCTAAGTTCTGAGTATTTGTAGGGAGAAGAGAGAAGAATCTCGTGCTTCATTGAGCGGTGCCTTTCTCAAGATCATCGGCCAAACGTTTAATTGCATAGGCAAAAACATAGCTTTTTGGTCGTTCCGTTTTCTTTGAAATTTTCTCTGCTATTTTTACTATGTCTGTGCGTATAGCAACGCTTTTCCATTTAGTTGTGTCCATGGGACCTCCTTATGATAGATTCTGTTAGATTATATAAAAGTATAAGAGTAATAGCAACTCCATTCTAGGACATAGAGTCCCCCCAATTCTTCCCAATTTCCGCATCAACTTTGTTGGGAACCTCTAGCTTAACTGCGTTTTCCATGATCTCTGTAAGGGCCTTCACCTCTTCTTTACTGGACACAGAAAAAACAAGTTCATCGTGTACCTGTAGCAAGGGGGTGTAGGACGCATTGTAGCAGTCTAGCATCGCTTTCTTTGTCATGTCCGCGGCTGACCCCTGGATCAGCTTGTTCAACGCTTTATACACGAAAGCACGTTTTATGTCTCCGTTGTATTCGTGCATGGCTTCTTTGTATTTCATCGGTCGACCTGTGCCATACTGACGCGGTTCCCACATATCAAAGTGGCAACGTCGTCCAAGCAGGGTTTTAATGTAGCCCCGTGTCGTTGCGCTTCGCATTACTGTGTCTGCCATTTGACGAACAAAGGGTGCATACGTGTTGAAACGCATCAAAATCTCACCGGCTTCTGCCACATCAACGCCCAACTGGTCGGCAAGCTTTCCTTTGCCCATGCCGTACATGATTCCAAGGCCTATGGTCTTGGCTGTCTTACGATCAATCCCTGCAAGATTGGCAACCTCTTGGTGAAAGTCTGCTTCCCCTGCTATGAACGCTTCGGCAATCGGGTCTACTCCTTCGTAACGAGAACGATAGGCAAAGTGTGTCAGTATTCTAGGTTCTTGCTGAGAAAAATCAGCCGAGCACCACTTCTCTCCTTCCTCCGGTAAGAACAAAGAACGAATCATTGGGCCGAGTTCTTTATCTCTAGCCGGGACCTGTTGTAAATTGGGGTTTGACATGGACAATCTTCCGGTCACTGTTCCTCCTGTCTCTCCTTTAAGCTGTCTAATGTCTGCATGAATGCGTCCATTGTGTGCGTGCTTAACAATCGTATCAATGAAAGTGCTGTGTGCCTTGTCTAACTCTCTGATTTTCATAATCTTTTTAGCAACGGGGTGCTCCTGGTTTGCTAAAAATGCTTTGGTAAAGCTTGGAGAACCTTTGGCAGTGTGGTTGTAAGGAATCTTGCAAGAATCAAAAACCTTTGCAACAGAGTTGGCCGCCCAAACTCTTACTTCTTTGACTCCCGCTTCTTTCGTAACCTCTTTAACCAGTTTATTTTGTTGCCGGACCAGTTGTTTCTTCAACTGTTCTGCTCGTTCCAAGTCAACACGCACTCCGGTCATCTTCATGTTAAACAAAACAGGGAATAGGTCTGTCTCTAGGTTAAAAATGTTCCAAAGGTTTTGGTCTTCCAAGTGTATTTTAAAATGGTTCCAAAGTTTAAGCGTCAATGCCGCATCTTGCGTTGCATAGGTGCCAACATAAGAAGAAGGCAAACGCCACATTTCTGCTTTCGGATCAATGCCCCACTCTTCTGCGGCTTGTCTGAGTTCAGCCTCGGACTTGCCCTCTTGCAGATACTCTATGCCCAAAGAGTTAAGTGTGTACCAAAACATGTTTTCGTTGACCAAAGGTGCAACAACCATGGTGTCAATCACTCTTCCTTTGACTTCAACGCCTTCCTTCTTTAGCCAGCCTACGTCGTACATGGCGTTGTGAAAGATTTTGTCTTGGTCTCCGGACAACACGTCTTGCACAAACTCCAAGACTCTCTTCTTTGGAAAATTAAATCCTGCTTCGTGAGCAAAAGGAAAGTAGTCGGCATAGCCGTCTATTGCAATGGAGACTCCCACGATCTCTCCGTCACCGCGAACATACCCTGGACCTTTCTCTTTTAAAGAGGGGTCTCTGGTCTCGGTATCGATTGCAATTTCTTTTGCGTCTAATATCTTTTGTGTAGGAAAAATGTCCGGTGGTGTCCATTCTGTTGGGGGTTGAAATGTTTTATAGGCCATATCTTAAACTCTCGTTTTGTGCGTTAATAAGGAAAAGATTTTCTCTGGCTCGAGTCACAGCAACATAGAACTGTCGATGCAGGCTGTCCGAATCCAAAGCAGCGTTTAACTTTTGTGCCGGAGACAAGTCCAACAACACTGCTACGTTGTCCGCTTCCCCTCCCTTTGCTTTATGTATTGTCGATAAAGCAACACGCGGTTCACTGTGTAAATCTTCTTTGTTTTTAGTAGCTTTTTTAATGAAGGCTCTCTTTTCTTCTTTGATTCTTTTTGCAAACACCTCTTCCCAAGACTGCTTCAAGCATTCTTCTTTTAGTCCAAAAATGTTTACGACTTCTTTCTTACTTACTTTTCTTTCCTTGTTTTCCTCCTTACTCGGTGCAGAGAGAAAGCCTCTCTTGACTTCGTTCTTGGTTAGATAACGATAGATTGTTTCCAGTTCTTCAATGGTTACTTTCTTCTTTGTAAACTTTTTCCATGCTTCAACGGCTTGAATCATTGGAAAAGGAATGTATCGAAACCCGTTGTGTGAAAAAGGAACGCCCCGGTCTATCATTCTTCTGCGAATGTTGTACCCCTCACTGTCTCCGTTTAACATGTAGTCGCAAGAGGCCAGTATTAACCACTCTCCCTCTGCCATGGGCAAAACGTCCACCGAAGGAACTTTCTCCAGTCGTCCCTCCTCTTCTCTGGGTAAATATTTTTTAGCTTGTCGGTTGCTGATCCGTCCGGCAATCTTCTCGGCCACTCTGTGCACTTGTTTGGGAACCCTGAACGACTGATCGAGGACCACGGTCCTGCCTTCGATTCCAATGAACCGATCCGGACGTGCACCGTTCCATTCGTAAATGGCTTGGTCATCGTCGCCCGCGATGTAAGAAACGGGGACCACGGACATGAGCTTTTCTATCAGACGCCAGTTCAGTTCTGCCAAGTCTTGAGCCTCGTCCACCACCAATACTTGCAGAGGAGGAACGCGTCCTTTGTTGATAAATTCAAGAATCATGTCGGCAAAAGAGAAGATTCCTTGCTCTTCTCG
>Ga0208013_1000913_pt1 | contig 14833 bp, 19 predicted proteins | sample 16_taG_FD_184091 | JGI IMG/M metagenome (GOLD analysis project Ga0208013, IMG submission 184091) | Marine viral communities from the Subarctic Pacific Ocean - 16_ETSP_OMZ_AT15313 metaG (SPAdes) (version 2) | ecosystem: Environmental > Aquatic > Marine > Oceanic | place: Pacific Ocean | collected...
ATCACGCCTCCGGCGTGGCGGAAGTTGTCGGCGTGGCGGAAGTCGTCGGCGTGGCGGAAGTCGTCGGCGTGGCGGAAGTCGTCGGCGTGGCGGAAGTCGTCGCACAACTTGACATAATGCGGGTTATCGGCATCCAAAAAAGAGCATATATAATTCCACAAAACAGTGCATGAACGAGTAAGACCGGTTAATAGTATGATATGGAGGTTTTAACATGTCGGATTTCACTTTATATTCATCGGTTATCTTTCTGGTGTTCTTGACGTTTCCATTCTCGGAATCAATCGAATACCTGACAGGCAGACGATAACAACCCACCAACAAAGAGAGAGAGAAAATGGAATACACAGAGCCAAAAATGTACAGTCTGAAAATAGAGAAGCTCGGAATATGGCGCGCAGGATGGGGGGACACAACCGCCCAATACGAGACGCATAAAACATGGAGTAGCGTAACGTGGGAAGACGTCTGCAACATCAAAGCCGAGTACAGGCACAAGAACAAGAAAGTTTTATGCGCAGACGTGTTTGCACCACTTTACCGAGTCCGCGTCTGGGAAGTATCATGAGCACACCCATCCATAAGAATCTGCATAATGGACTGTGGACGGTTGGACCGTCCCCAGTTCGACACGTTGCGTCAATCATCGCACTTGACGTAATCCTGCCAGATATGACGAAGAGCAGGAACAAAGCGTTTCACGCCTGCTTGACTGGCGGACGCCGCAAGGTGTTTGCACAAGCACGCGCCCGCAAAATTCACAGCGAAGGAAAACGCCCGCCAGAATCGTGCACGCTCCGCCGTATCTGCTTCAATCCAACCAAGGGAGACAGGTTCTTCCACTTCGAGGGAGACAGCCAGAACATTCTAGAAGTTTTACACGTCGTTTGGTTCGCCCCAGACGGCAACGCCTACCACGTAACCACCAAAGGAGAGAGATAGAATGAAAACGCACTATAAAGAACTACCGGGAGACCCCAAAGATGGAGACATGTTCTCCGAGCCCGCGAACATCTCTGGACTGTTGGCGTCAAGTCGAAAAAGTCTGGCGCAGAGGCATCGACAAAAAGACAACGTATTATCGTTGTACTGCACAGAGTATCAGAAGCAGGCAAGGGCGGACCTTTACTCCTTGCTTGAGCTTGTCCGGCTGGACATCAAAAGATTGCAGGAAGAGATTGAAGCTCTAGAGAAAGAACTATTAAAATACGCAAGAAGAGAGGGATAAAATGGAACTATTGTTCACAGTAGAAAATGGACTATATGACGTACAGATAGAGTATGCATCAACCTTCACGGCGGACGAGTCAAGCCGAGTGTATGAGGAATACAAAACGTTGCGAGCGGTTAGCGCATCGGAGGTCCGGAGAATTCAGGCCAAACACAAAAAGCCCGTATTTAGGGTCAATGCGTGGGAGGCGAAACAATGAACCGCGAACAATGGACAGCCGCCCTATCGGCAGCACTAGAGGCGGCGCGTAATGCGTCGCCGCTATCCGGAATATTCACCACAGTCAAGCGCGCCGTCCGCCTGTATATGGGAGACTGCAACCCCGTAGGAATCGGAAACAGTAAGACGCAGACTGTAAACGTATACTCTCCAGTGGGCAAGACTTGCCCGCCTTCGTGCCCGTACATGAATCAGAAGGGACTGACCACACGAGGGCAAGAAGCAAAAATCCCCCTGTGCTTGGCATTGGCTGGGAAGGTGAACATACAGCAGCGACGAGCAACCGAAGACCCCGAAACCCGAGCAAGAACCGCCGCCGTCGGTTTTATTTGTGCATATATGACTGGCACTCCTGCACGGCTGGAGGTGTCCGGCGACGCTGGCCAAACTTGGGAAGACGCGCGAAGGTATCACGAGCTTCTGACGTGGACCCTTGAGCACCTGCAAACCCTGCCAAATTGCCCGCGCTATCTCGGATGGAGATACACACACCTGCCGAGAACCCGCGAAGGCCTAAAGACGGTCGCCGTTCTGCATTCTTTGGGGCTTGCTACTCGGTGGTCTGATTATGCCGGGCCCGGCGGCGCTGTCGTCGGAGACTTCGAGACGGAGACCCTACAGAAATTGCGAGCATTGGGCGCGCGCCCCGTCAAATGCATCGAGCAAATAGATAAGAAGACATCATGTGCGGAGTGTCGCTTGTGTTGGGAGCGTCCAGAATTGACAATTCTATTCAAGCCGAGCGGCGGAAGATACGCCGACTTTCTAGCTGGATACGGCGCGGGCCAATGGAAAACGGGAGAGGTGACAGCATGAACGCGGGCGCCTTCGAGCTTTTGGCTATGACCTGCGCTGCGCTGGCGGTTCCTTGCTTCATTTTCTGCTTATTTTTCGTTGCGCTGGGCGTGAACATGTAAAAGATCACCCCAAAAATCATCGAACGCGCCATTCCTCTCCGGTTTGGCGCTTTTTTTTATCCAAAAATCACTATCACAAGTCGAAATTTTCAAAAATTTTCTCGGTCGCTTCGCTCCCTCGGGGAAGAGCGAACAAGTTCGCTCGGGTCGCTCGCATACTCGCTCTATTGTGAGCGGGACTTACCGCGCTGCGCGCTGGTCCCGAATGGGTCTCCCTTTGCGCCAGACAAGCTGGCTGCACTGGACACCCCTAGGGGTCCCCCTTCTCTCTTGACGTGCGTCAAGCTGCGAAGGCCCACACGTCAAGCCAGTCGTACTCTTCGAGCACACCGGGCGTAGCCGCTTCCAATGGCCAAGCCATCGGAGGGGCTTCCCCTCTCGCCCACCACCCATATTATATATACACACCACCCTCAAACCCGAGAGCATTTTTTTGGCGTCTTCTGTCCACAAATGTTAGCATTCACAAAACCACACATGGAAGATGTATGCGTTGTGCAGTTGGCAGGTGTTTAGGTTCATTGGCGGTGCCTGGTAAGGCTTTAGAGCGCACGGTAGATCCTCTTTTGCACATTCTATTGCACGAGCCGTGTGAGATTCGCACGATTCCACTGCCGCGTGGTCGCCGCGCTTCGCTGGTAACTTTAGTAGAGAAGTATAAGGGCAATTGGCTGTGGCACTATTCCGGGCCCAGGTTTTCTATAAACCAAGAGATTGTGTCTTGGGTGGAGTCAACGACGCATGTTCGAGACTGGCTCAAGTCGGAGCGTAGTTTTAGGGCTCCTTCTGATTGGCCGGAGATTGTAGAGAGTCATTTTGGCGTAAACGTCCCTACTCCTTGGGAGCTTGCGAACGTGTTTCCTCACACGCTTCCTTCTCGCACGCCTGCCGACACATGGTATGGGCATGACATGAGTACTTTGATTGCGTATGCCTGTGGTTTGACGGTGTATGAGATATCTAAGATTGTAGATATTAGTGAGCAGTCGGTTCTGCACCATATGGTTTCTGGTGTAGAGAAGATAAAAAAGATTCCACAGTACGTGCTTTGGTCTATGAACTTAGACTGGTCAAACTTGATGCCGATCACAATGCGCGACGTATCTGTGAAGCGAAGGGTTAAATTCTTCAAGCAGTTGTCAGACAATCCGATGGGTGTTTTAAGTAGAGACATTTCAAAGGCTTTTGAGTCTCCTACGTTTCGATTTAGTGTAGAATCCAGCCTGTGCCCAAAGAGGGATGGACGGCGGCCCGTTCATAAGTATGTTATCATTGGTGAGCCGAGGTGATTGATGGGACGTAGAAAGTTTGATCCTGATGCATATGTGGAGTGGTTGACGCGAGTTCCTGAAGAGAGCAGGCTTCAATTGGCTGAGATGTTTTCAGAGTATGAGATTAACGACTACGATGGTTTGGTTCGGTTTTCTCAGCAGGTGATGATACAGGTTTTGGCGGGCAACATTCCTCCTGTTGCTGCGGAGGCTGCTTCTCATTGGGCTGAAATAATGCTCACTTCGCTGGCAGCGAAGAAGTCTGACACCTTGTCTACCTCTGGTGAGTACACGGATTTGGTGACGATGTTGACCTCTATCGAGGATGATGCAGTAGAGGCTTCGTATACTACGGTGGAGGCTGGATATGACGAAGCGGTCAACGCCTAAGTCGAGGCCTACTCCCAGTTCTTTATTGAGGGCTTATGGTCAGATTCAAGACCAGTCTACTGGTGCGGCGATTCCTTTTGACCCTTATAAGATTACGAACAAGCTGCAGTCTACATTGTTGTCATATTATTCAGACCCTCCCAAGACCGCGGATGGTCAGACAAAGTGGTTGGTTCTTTTGGGGTATCGTCAGGCCGGTAAGTCTTTGACGGCGGAGCTCGCTGCGTATGCGAAGACTGCGTATACTCCTGGGATGGACCATGTGTGTATTGCGGACACTAGAGAGCGAGCGGAGTATTTGCATCGTCGCGTTCACTTTACGCATGCGCGCTGGCCCGAACAATTGAGGACACCGACTTCAGCGACGAGAGAGGTCCGGCAGTTGTCGTTCGACCCGTCTCGTGGTGGTAAGATGCGTGTTCTATCAGGTGAATCTGGAAGTGTTGGCATTGGTCAATCTCCGGATTCTTTTCACGGCTCTGAGCTTCCGTTCTGGTCGGATCCGGAAGGGCAGTTTTCGTTGATTTATCCTTCGATGATCAACCGAAACCACTCCCTAATGGTGCTTGAATCGACTCCATTAAATGCTGGTGATTGGTGGAATGACCAGTGTGATGATGCGAAGCGCGGTTCTGGTAGGTGGGTGTATGCTTTCTTTCCTTTCTGGGACGGCAAGCTCAACCGTAGAGCTTGGAACAAGGACGATCGCCTTACTATTGAAGAGTTAAGGCTGATGGACAAGTACCAAGAGCGCGGTTTAACTCGTGAGAATTTAGCGTTTCGTCGTTTTGTAATGAATACGGATGCGCAAATACGTAGAGAGCCTTCTTTATTCAGGGTATTTTATCCCTTCGACGATATCTCCTGTTGGATCTCAAATAATCGTGCAATCTTTGGAGAGCACTTGCTAAAAAAGCATAGAGACCGGAAGATGGAGAAGTGGTCTCCGTCCTACATGGAGTACGAGGCACCAGAAGAGGGGGCGATATATGTCATCGGAGTGGACCCGGCAGGGCACGCAGCAAGAGACCATGCGTCTTTCCAAGTACTTAAAGTATATGAAGGGGAATGGACGCAAGTTGCTTGCTATGCAGACCACACCGAGCCCATCCTCTTCACCAAAAAGCTGCTCCAAGTTGCCGAGAAGTACAACCGAGCAAAAGTTGTCATTGAGTCGAACGGGGTTGGGGCCGCAACCATCGCATTATCTAAACAGGCAGGATACACAAACCTGTACTATGAAAAGCCTTACAAAGCAGGGCTCACAAGTACGTCGAAAAAGTTAGAGGAGATGATTGGCTGGCTTCAGGATGCTTTGACTTCAGAGCTAATCATTAACGATGAGGATACGTTTTCCCAGCTTTCTACGTATCGTCACGACAAGCGTACAGAGACTTCAGTGGTTTCAGAGATGTTGAAAGGAGGCGTGGGTTCAAGACGTCGTCAGCGCCACCACTGGGATAAAATATCTGCTCTCCAGTTGGCTGTTGTTGCTGCCCGGAGATGTCCGCAACGGGTGAAGTCTTTAGAAAAAAGGTCTGAGGAGAACGTTGTTTTATTCAAAGACTTGACTTGGGAGCAGTTACAGTCGTATAGAAAGGCTGGGGATGCGTCGAGTAATCGGTCTAGAAAGAGAAGCGTATATCGCTCCGTCCGAAGGAGAAAGTAATGCAAGATCCTACAGACCCTCAGCGCATTGCTGAAATGAGGAGTAAGGTCCTCAGTCAGATTATGTCCAACCTTCGTTCTCGCGAAAAGGCAGCGCAACAGGCGATGTCTCGTGAGGAAGAGGAAGAATTGACCGATCGTCTTGATGAAGACGAAGAACAGGAGATGGTGTAATGGCTCAGTATGGAGACTTGATGGCCGATGCCCGTGACGGCATTGTGAAAAAACTAATGGCTAAAGGAGCGACTCCTGAGGCTGCCCCAAAAATGGAGATGTCAGAGTCCGAGGAGATGGTCGAAGGGGCCATGCCTGACGGCGGCATGCAGGAGGCAATGATGCAGTCTGAAGAAGTCATGGAAGAACCAGGGGTTTTGTCCGATGTTAGTTCAATGCTGACAGAGGCTATGATGAAGGCAGAGCAGATGAACGACAAAGATGCGTTCGCGAAAATCTCAGCTATGAAGAAAATGATGATGGGCAAATAATTGGATAAATTGAAAAGCAAGCGCGAAGAGATCTCCAAGAACTACTTTTTGAAAGACGCGAATAAGCGGATGGAGAAAAAGGGTACTGTCGGAGAGTTTACCTCTAAGGCAAAGAAGGCCGGTTACACCAAAGATGACGGGTCTGGGTGTGCTCGGTCTTATGCAAAGCACGTCCTTGCAAACAAAGGCGAATTCGACGAAGAGACCATCAAGCAAGCCCAGTTCGCAAAGAACATGGGTAAAATCGCAAAAGACAGAAAAAAGGAAAAGTAAATGGCGCTTACCCACAAACAGCTCCAAGGAATACTAAAAACGCACCAAGCAAGAGCGTCTGGCGAGCGTCAGATGTGGGACTCATGGCGCAGATGGTATTTGGGCGAATATTGGTCGAAGGATTATTCGGCGCCTACCGGTGCATTCACAGCCGAGACCGGCATTGATGATGACGAAGTAAACTTTGAGACCAACTATCCGTATGCTTATATTGATACGATGGTTGCGAACGTATGTCCGACTAATCCCAAAATTACAGTCAGTGCCAGAAGAAAGAAGAATACGGAGTCTGCCCGTGCCAGGGAAGCTCTTATTAATGATGTCTTCTATCGGCAGAAGCTTCACTCTGACTTATGGAAGTTATCTATCGGGACATCTATTTGCGGCCGGGGCTTTATGAAGTCCGTATGGAACTTCAAAAGAGAGACTGTTGAGTATATGGTGGTAGACCCTCGATATGTATTTTTCGATATGTCGGCGACCAGATGGGAAGACATCCGGTATCTTGTTGAGGTGACGGTCCTTACCAAGGGCGAGTTTGAGAAAAGAGTCAAAAAGCCGGGTAAGCGTGGAGGATATTACTCAAAGAGTGTGATGGATCGCATTAACTTTGGGGGATATCCAAGCTGGCTAAAAGACGTCACCGGAAACAGGAGCATGGTCAACAATGCGTCTAGAGACGTATATAGTTGGGCTACCGTTTACGAGTTCTACGACTTTGAAAACGGCAAATACTACCATCTTTTAGAGGGCGCTGAAGACCCCTTATTTGTTGGTGACCTTCCTTATTCCTACGTAAATAATCCGTTTGTCATGCTTCAGTTTAATGAGAATATGAAGGACTTGGCTGGACTTTCTGACATCGCTTTAATATCAAGCCTGCAGCAGCGCCTTAATGAGCTAGATACTTTGGAGTTGTGGCATGCTCAAACGTCGATTCCTGTTACACTTATTCAGAGCAGTTTGGTTGATAATCCTGAATTTATTCAGAGCGCTATTAGGGACGCTACGCAACCGGGCTCTGTAGTTAATGTCCAAGGTAAGGCTGATGTGCCGCTGCGAGATCTGTTCGGATCGACCCCGCAGCCCGGCCTGACGCCAAGCTTTGACAAGATGCGCGCCCGCGCTCAGCAAGTGATTGAATTCGTTCTCGGGGTGCCACAGTATTCTCGCGGCGTTGTGGGCGTCACAGACGTGGCTACCGAGGTTGCCCTTGCGGATTCTGCAACACGAACTAGAAACGGGCGACGCATCAAAGCTATTAATGACGTAATCTCTCAATTGGCTAAAAATACTATAGCCCTGTTTGAGGAGTTTTTAGACCCAGAGAGCGATCTGCCAATACGCCTTTCTGATTCTAACGACAGAATTGTAATCAGCCGAGACTCGATGGGTGAAATAGAGGCCGGTGGTTACGACTATGATTACGAAGCAATTGCATTCTCCCCTGCGGAGAACAACAAACTTGCACAGCTTAGGAGCATCCAGTCGTTCCTTCCTGTTCTTCTCCAGTCAGAGTCGGTGGATAAAAATAGACTTACCACAAAGCTTCTTGACCTATTGAACATGAGGGAAATCTTGGTAGACCCAGAAAAGCAGGCTGTGTCGGGGATGCCTCCGGGTGGTGCTCCCGGAGCATCTTCTTTGTTGAATCAGCCTCCAGAGGAGACGGTCGCTACCGGCGGCATGCCTCCTGGACTGGAGCCGCCTCCCGCGCCTTTTGAATCTGGAGGGGCAGGGAACCCTCTGCCCAACGAGCTTCGTGGGAACTTGGAGATATAATGCCATTGTATGATTTAAGGTGCAGCGGTGAATGTGGTGTTGTTGAGGCGGTAATCCCGCTGAGTCAGATAGACAATCCCACCTTTTGCCCCGAATGCACCATGCCTGCGGCTAGGATTGTTTCACCTGTAACTACAGTCGGTGCTGTTTTTGACAAAAAAATCGAGTTTGGCCAGTTGGGTAAAAAGTTCTCAACAAACTCTGAGTTTCGGAAGTACAAAAAAGATCACCCTGAAGCCAGGTTTGTAGATAAAAACTCTACAGAGTGGAGGAGTCATTACGATCAGGTACGGAACCATTGCGACAAAAAGTCAAAAAAGCAGGGGTTTCGCGACCATGAGGACCGCATTAGTAAGCTAAGTAAAAGAAAGCGGGAAATGCAAGAACGAACAAATTGACTTTATGTCTGTTATATTGTATTTGATTTTTGGAGATTGCAATGCGTTACGAATCTGAAATGGAAGAAGAGTCAGAGATGGAAGAGGGTTCTGAGGACTCTGAGAAGGAAGAGAAGGACTATTCTCGCGAAGATATGATCAATTATATGATCAATGACTGCGAGAGCGCAGAAGAATGCGAAGAAATGTTAGAGAAATATGGATTCGATCTGGTGAAGAAAGAAGAGGAAAAAGGGCCCTCGACTAACTTTAAAGATATCGAAAAGGAAATGGGGATGGGGAAGGGCTCGATGCCTCAGCTGTCCGTCATAAGAATATCGTCAGCTAGAAAGGCCCTTGGAAAGGGTAGGAAGAAATGAGCGTAGACGAGACCCAGGCATCTGAAGGGGCTGCAGCCGAAGCGACTGTTGAATCTTCTTCTTCTTCTGCCATTGATTCCACAAGTTCCTCCGAATCGGAGGCAGCCTCTTCTCCTGAGGAGGTTGTTAGTGAAGCGGCACCTGCTGAAGATACAGTAGACGATACGCCGGAGCTTCCTGAGTTCGACTTCAGTGCTTGGGAGGGGGGTGTAGAAGACCTTCCAGATATGTATCGCCCTGTGGGCACCAGGATGCATGAGATCCACTCTAAGAGGGTGGGTGAGTTTGAGTCAGAGTTAGATCAGTTAAGAAGACTGAACGACGCCCTGATGATTGGGGAGGAAGACCCCAGAATAGCAGATTTTAAGACAAAGTTTGAGGAGTCTCAGTCACAGTACGAGTCTCTTCAAAAGCAGCATGAAGAGTATCAGCAAGAAATCGAGCAGATGATGGATCAAGAAGCGGAGGCGTATGCCTCTAAGTTCTTCGAGAAGAATCCTCAATTGCTAGAGAATCAAGAGATGTCTGACGCCTTCAGCCTGCTTGTCGAAAACGACTGGGATCCTGAAATCGCCGTTAAGCTGCTGTCCCTGAAAGGGGATGCAGTGGAAATAGCCCTAAAGGCTAAGATTGAGGGTACACCAGATGTGTACGCACTAAGGTTGGCAGAGTTACATTCTCGTCCGTCGGCAAGGCCTAAGCCTCGTCCAGCGGCGAAAATAACTTCTGGAGCCACCACACGTTCTTCACCTGATCAACAGTTGATGGGCGTAAATGAACAGTCGTCATTAGACGATAAACGAATGGATGTGGCTCGTAGAGCACTCAAAAACGCTAGGAGATAGAAATGCCTACAGTAGGAACTGGAATCAGTCCAGATGTGTTGGCTACCGCTCTACAAGAGCTTATGCCTTCATACTCTGAACTTTTTGCAACATGGCACCCGGTACTAGACCGTGTCATTAACAAAGGAAACATGGACCGAAGCGTCCTGAAAGGCCCATTCCGCGAATTCGCGGTTGTGACCGGCGGACCAGGTACCGTTACTCAAGTAGTGACAGGATCTGAAGTTATCGCAGGTGGCCGGAACCAAAACGCAACACGCGGTGATACATATGCACCTCGTTTGATTTATGCGTTTGACGTTCCGGGTAAGGACCTTGCAGAAGCCAACGGCGAAATGGACCTTGCACGAATTATTCAACATTACCCAGAGCTGGCCTTGGCCGACTTCCACGAGCGCATTGCAGAGCAGTTCTCACAGGGAACAGGACCGGGCGTTGGTGGTTTCGTTACACTTAACGGAGCAACCACTTACAGCCCGAACGGCGCTGCTCGATCTGGCGCAATTAAGTTTGGCGATCGCGCTGCACAGGAGGCTGGAGGCCTTGGTACATCCGATCTTCGTTTTGGACTTCAGTCTGGGACGACTGATGGGTGGTACAACCAGTACGCTACGCTTCCAACTCCCGACTTCTCTGCCGACAACGGACGAAACTACATGCGTGAAGTTTACTTCCGCTGCTCTCGTCAGATGAAGACAATGGGCCCTGTTGACCTTCTTCTTGGAGATGAGGCATCTTACCTCAACTACCTTGACAGTTTGGACGAGCAGGTTCGAATCATTTCTGATTCTACAAAAGACGGCGACCGTGCTCCACGGTCTATCCGCCAGGGCGTTAAGTTTCTCGATGCAGACTTCTATCTTGAAGACAGCATTGACATTACAAGCACGGCCTTCAACCAAGGCGGCGTCGCTGGTCCTGCTAATAGCGGAGTTATTTACTTCCTTAACACCGCAACTTGGCATGCCTACACATTGGGTCATGACGCTAATCGCGAAACCAAGGGCGACTTCTCAGTACGCGGACCTTTCCGTATTCCTGAGCAGGACCTCTTCCGTTACGAGATTGTCTTGAACATGGGTATTCACACCAATCAACTTCGTGCAAACGGTGCCGTCACCGGCACGGCAGTGCCATAGGGGGCTAACATGTCTGGATTTACATCAGCGGCTGGAATCAGCCCAACAACAGTCACAACCTCTGCTCAGGCTCCTCTTGGATTTGAGCTTGTTCAGCCTGACGGCGATAAGGGGCTCAAGGTCTGGGTTTACGTCTTCAATGATGAAGCGGCTACTGACTTTACCGAGGGCGCCCTTGTTCAGCGCGATGCTGCTGCTTCAACTTACGACGCAATCGTAAGCACAGGTGCGGTATCTCCTCAGCGAATCATTGGAGTCGCGCAGCACACCATTGCTGCTGGAAGCTACGGATTCGTACTAAAGCGCGGAATCGGAAAGATTCTTTGTGACGGAAACGTTACTGCAAACAGTGCAGTATGTCCCGACGCAAGCGCTGCAACGGCAACAGATGTTGCTGCTGTAACAGATGCTGCGGTTGCGGTGGCTCTTGCAGACGACACTGGTGCTGCGACTAAGGTCGATGCAATGATTATGTGTGTCGGTTAGTAATAGAAGTTACGACTACTTGGTGGTAGTGTAGGGGCGGCAGGTTTTTGGCCTCCGCCCCTTTTTTTATGAGGTGATACATGAACTTGACAGACATTCGAAATGCAATGTACGCGCAAGCGGACTACGGCCCAAAGAATAGCGAGGGCGCCAATGACAGAATGGACAAGTTCATAAACCGGGCATACAATCTTCTTTCATTAGAAGCGCCTTTTTTGTTTTTTGAAGACACTTTGAAGCTGGCTACGCAGCCGGATATTATAGCAGACAATAATAATAAAATTAGTTTTGCTCCAGATTTGACTTGGGACTCTTCGGGAACATCATTTTTCCCGGACGGATCGACATCAGCTACTTTGGAGCCCAACCCTTGGGTTGTCAAGCAGGATGCCGTGGGAGCAGGAGGGACTCTTGTAGACTGGCCTACTGACAGAAGTTGGGATGGCAGAGTTATTGAGATACAGGACTCGGACGGCAACTGGCACAGAAACATAATCAGGACCGTCTGGGATGTTAATTACCCATCAAGGGGTATAGTTATACCCTCCGGTCCAAAGCAGACCCCGGCCACTGGAAAGGTTTTGTCGTTATGGCGACCCTGGGATACGTCGCAGTACGGATCTGGCCCATTCAAATATAGGATATACACCAGAGAGTACGCACTCCCAGATGACATAATCCAAGTCAACTCAATGAGGCTTTGGAAGACAAACAATTCTTGGCCGCTAAACGTCATTGGGCAGGATGACGCAGAGAGGCAGAACCTGATCGACAGGCATACGGATGTCGCGAAAGGAATCCCTAGAGTCATATACCGCAGGAAGCACATTCAGATACAGGGGCCGAGCAGCTCTCCTGATGCAGCATTAAGCAGCACAGTGAAGCTCGGAGAATACGATGGAACTTCCGCAGAGTACCCAAGATGGAAAGGGCCTGAGCCAGCAGGTCAGTTTGAATACGTCATTACGTACACTTGGGGGAAAAGAGATATATGGTTTGAAAACCAAGGCATGGGCCTATGGAACGACAATCCCTATAACTGGAATAACCCACAATACGGGGCCGCGGCGACGTCTGCAGAGTGGGTTGATGCAACAGGCCGAAAAGGAGCAGCAAACCGCTCACAGGCCTCTAGGAATAGGTTTAGGGAGCCTTTGTACGAGAGCGCCCCGTCTCCCGTCTCCGCTCAAGTTGTTGCTACAAACGCGGCGGACACAAACCAAGAGGGTACGACCATCACTGCCGGTGGAGCAGCTGTTGTTTTGACGCTCCCTAACATTCAGTACATGCAGGGATTTATGGGTATAGGCTCTGGTCCTCTTGGCGGCGGAGGCCCTTTTGGCGGGATTCTGCCTCCTCAATACAATGAGGGCTTTGCTAGAGTTAATTCTAGACTCAGTGGATGGCACGTAAGAATTTACCGTAGACGGATTACGGCAGACTTTACGAACTACGAGATCCTTAACACAGGCACGGCAGATCCGGGAAGGGTAGAGCCCGGACAATGGATTGAAGGCCTTAAGAAGATTGATATCCCAGACGCATTCTTTTTATTGGCAGAGGTTAATGTAGACTGGGACAATCAAGGATACTTCATTGATGACGGCACCATCATTCCCGATTATCACCGTAGGCTTCGCGATACGCACGGGTATCAAACTGTCAGCATGTATCCTGTCCCGAATGAAAGGTTTGAGGTTGAGATCAGATGCGTCAGAAGACCGAGGGAATTAAAGGACGGACAAGACGTCCCATTGATTCACGCGGAGGCCTGCGACCTTCTAGTTGACCGAGCGCTTCAGTTGCTGTATGAAACAGAGGGAAACATTAATATGATGCGGCTTGCTAAAGGCCGATACGAAAGAAACCTAAATACGCTTTCAAAAAGGTATGGGGACTTACGCAGCGCCGCTGTTCCAATGTTAAAAAGACTTTCAAGGGCTTCGCCGGGATACAGGACTAGCGTTCAGTACAGACAGTGGTGGAACATGCCCAATTCTTAATAGGAGAAGATATGTCAAGTGAAAAAATTAAGGCCGGTTCGGTCTATCGCCTAAAGAGGGACGATGGGACTGTCGAAGAGTTTTTGTGCTGGTCAACAGTCAGCCGCCCAGGGCACCCTATCTCAGGGTGGATTCAGAGATTTGGTCATGCCAAGCAGGTAGTAAAAGAGGGGACTGAGTTACACAAAAACCTTGAGCTTGTGAAGCCTGAGGTTGTGGCCCCTGTAAAGAAAGCTCCCGTAAAAAGAGCTGCTAAAAAGTCTACTGCTAAAAAGGCGACTGTTAAATCAGAAGTCAAGAAGTCGGAAGACTAGATGGCCGATCGCCGGGCCGTAAATCGCTCGGGACTGCTCAATATACGGGCAGTAACGGGTAAAATATTCTCTCCGGACTCTTTGGCTAATAAGATCCAAAACATGTCGGAGACTGCTCGAAGTACGCTTAAGAGCATCAAGGGCCCGGCGCCCTACATCCCCTCTTACGGAGATCAGATACCCCAGCCGTCGTATAAGTCCATCAAAGGGCTGTATCACGGGACGCTCAAAGATGGCGAGAAAGAAGTGCTTCTTGCAGTCGCTCATAATGGTACATCTTATCTGCTTCTGGAGTTTAATGGATGGAGCCGCTCTTGGTCAACCGCACACCAATGGGCGCCTGACGAGCCACTCAGCAAGTATCCTGAATTCCCTACACAGTTTGAGCAGTGCCCAAACGGAATCGTTGTCATAAGCCAGCACGACGCGACCCCTAGATTCTATGACGAAGACGGTCATTGTGCCGTATTAGGGTATCACAAAAAGCCGGGAGCTCCATCAATCATGGGCCCAACCGGATACAAGAGATATAATTTTGAAGGATTTACTAATACTAATAACTTTGAGGCACGGACCCCAAACATCGGAGGGTTCTCTGTAGACGGAAACATATATAGCCCATGGAATTATTCCGGCTCAAACGCAAAGAGCCAGATGCACACCACATTCGGGTACGGGAGAATAGGCACAACGTACTCAGACGGCACAGTTGAAGCTGTAGACGGCCTGTCGAAGACCGCCGCCGACAACGGGTTTGCCCCTGGTATCCTTTTGTCCGGAGCATACAACGGGGCCGTTCAATGGGTTGACATGTATGGGAATTTTAGCGCACTGTCGCCTAGAAGCAACACAATACAATACACGCAAACGTCTAGCTACTTTCCAGATAATCTTCCTGCTGCCCAAAAAGAAGTGTACGGTGACAGAATTGCTCAGCCTCCAGAGAATCTGCTTAAGCAAATAATGTGGCAGAACGTGTCTGCGTGTTTTGAGTCAGACTCTAACGGAAAGACGGTCGCGAGGAACGTGTATCGGACAAAGGATATAAAAAAC
>Ga0208013_1000914_pt1 | contig 14828 bp, 19 predicted proteins | sample 16_taG_FD_184091 | JGI IMG/M metagenome (GOLD analysis project Ga0208013, IMG submission 184091) | Marine viral communities from the Subarctic Pacific Ocean - 16_ETSP_OMZ_AT15313 metaG (SPAdes) (version 2) | ecosystem: Environmental > Aquatic > Marine > Oceanic | place: Pacific Ocean | collected...
TCAACAGATACTCATGGTTATACTCCTGAAGGAATTTTTCTACTGCCTGATTACGACAGATGTCAACTCCAAACTCTTGTGAGCCTCTAAACCATTCCAGCTTATTATCTGCCAGCCATCTTTGTAGGTGATAGTTCATTGGGGCGTGCCATGCCATGACTGCTACTATTACGCTCATAAAATACTTTCTCCGTAGGCAGGAACAACTGCGTCTGGAGGGTCTCCAATTGCTAAGTAGGAAACATTGACATATCCCTCGTCTGTTGCGTTGAGACGAAAACCATCATCTTCCATTGCGTTATAAGTAAGAGTAAAGTCAGTAGTCCCACTTCTAGTCATCTGGTTGAGACAAGAGTTGCTATAGTTGGAACGTCTCCACGTACCCGTAGTAGTATTGTCATCCCCTACCACACATTGACTCCATTGGTCGGCACCATTTGGACCTATAAAACCACGGGTTGAAATCCAATCTACGGTATGTCCTGTTGAACCACGATTACCACTTCGTAAGAAGATGATACGTGGCTTAAATCCTGTTGTAATCTTTACTGTTGAATCAGAGGCTCGCCAGCCCGCATCACTACTCCCAGGTGTAAAATGCCCTACAGCAGAGTTCTCATTTTTACCGGCTAAGATGCAGAGGTTAGTCCCTAGACCCTGTGTGGCGTTTGTAGAATAGTCAAGAGAGATTCCCCAATCTTGGAATGTACATGCCCCTATTTGATTCCAAAGAGCATTATCCCAATATTGCGTGGCGAAGTTCGTCGTGTCGTAATTCGTTCCGCAATCTTGATTTGCTTGACCGTCTTGGTCCCAAAGACAGTGGGACTCTATTGTGCCATCGCGATGGGCGAAAACATCTAAGCAAACAGGATTGGATTGATAGATAGTAGCCCACTCATCATAAATACTCCACCCAGTAAAGCCCCATACCCAGTCTGGTGCGAACCCTAAAGGAATCTTCCAGTTAGATTCATTAACTTGGTCTTGGTATCTTCTACTTGTAAGTCTCCACGGTTGTTCACCGAATCGCAAAGAGGTATGTACTGTGTATTGAGCAATATCATTCTGGTCTATGTTTATGTAAACATTACGACCGTCAGTGCCATACCCAAAGTTCTGGATACGAGTTTGCAACTCTACGTCACTGTCTCGATAGACACACTGATGATAAATATTATGGTCTGTACGAGTATTTAACGTAGTCGTAGGACCATGGTCGGAATACATTCCGTAGCCTTGACCACTGTTGACTCTATCGGTCATTCCCTGTTGCCAGTACATATCTCCAGCGGCGGCAGAGTTCAAACCACTATACCCAACAGAATGAGACATTACTAATTCTGCTGGAAGGGTAGTATCACCGTTTTGAAATGAAGGCGTAAAAGAATAGTCTGAGGTTCCAGACATATACTTCCAATACACATCAGCGTCTACTTGGCTCATAGGGTTATTCCTAGCTTGGTTCGGAACTCCGTCTCATCAATCAAACCTTGCTCAGCAAGAACAAGTACTGCCTTAGCCTTAGCAAGCCACACAAGACGATTAACTTTGATTTGAAATGCGTTTGACCCACCTTGACTATTCATTACTGCCAGAAGGTTTGTTAAGTCTAATTGCTCCGCTGCGTCTAAGGGGTCATTATTACCCTGGACAAATTGAGCATTGATAAAAACCAGCACCTCGGCTGGTGTATATGTGTTTGATGATGCTAAGACTAAAGACGATTCAAACGTCCATATATTAAGTCGTCCTAAAGTAGAATCAGGAGTTTGACCACTCCTGTCTATTCGTCCCCATATTCCTGCCATGTGTTTCTCCTATTTTTTTGATTAACTCTCTTCTTCTACCTACATTATACCCCAATACGACCACATTATGCCATTAAAAAAAGCCTTGACTATTAACCAAGGCTAAAAAAGTGGTCTATTATTTTTGATGCCTACAACATATCAACCCTACAAACGTAATATGGCTTGTTTAGCTTGTGCATACATTCAATCATTCCGGCAGTCCCGCGAGACTCGCCGTCCCAGAAAGCAACCAGTATGTCTCCTATTACAGACATTTCCGCATTTCGCCTATGACCAGCAGACTTTCCGTAGGTATCCCATTGAGCAGGCTTAGATATAACCTCAATCCCCTTATCTTCTGCCCATTTCTCACCAAGTTCGTCTGCTCCACGAGCAGTACCACTAATTACATGAGTAATATCTTTGAGATTAGCATTCTCAAGAAACTCACATAGTAGACCGTAGTTTGTAAACTCACGAGAACCTGCAATGATTAACTTCATTTAGACGCCTCTCTAAGTGCAGTTGAACTCCAGCTTGTTGGGGAAAATTCAAAAGAAACCCAGTTTGTACAATCATGTAAAGCCGAAGGGGGTTGGTTCAGTACGTCAGGATTCGCCTCGAACCCATCCCTATGGAATACATAGAACTTTGCCCCATACCTTTTCATTTCCTGATGCTTCTCTCTCATATCAACTTCATCTTCATAGTAACTAACGTTAATTAGTCTCTCATAGGTGTCAACACCAGTGAGGAAGGTTGGTTGATTGAATAGGTAGGTTTTTTCAACAAATTTAGGGGATTGGGTAATAACAATACCTGCGATGGGGGCGTTGCTGCCCCTGATGGACTGAACCCTTTCGGCTATATCAATCCTGTCTAACGAAGGCTTATCAACGTTGTCTGTGCTAATCTCTAACCATACAGGCCTGCCTAAGTGTTCGAATGCCCATTGAATCATATTCTCGTGACCAGGATGAATAGGGTTGTACGAACCAGGAAAAACCACTGGAGACTGAACCTGGGTGGGGTCGAGGTGGTGATTAATAGGGATATATGTTGGCATAATCCTGGCTTGCTTATGAACACAGTTGTTTATTTCGTCATGTGTCAACGAGAGACAATCTGAATTCCACTCCACGTTATTAAACTGTCCATAGGCAGCATCCACTACCCTTTCTAGAATAAAGTCTGCAACCTTTTCCTCTTGCATATCTCTGTACTCATTACCAGAGGTAATTTCTACCCCCCAAACAGCCTGATGATACCCAGTATAGATACAGACATAAAACCTGTGCTTTCTTCCTTCTCGTTCTCCTTCGGAGACTAATGAGGCCGTCGATGCAACCCCCATTGACATTGCACCACCACCTAAGTGTAAGGCACGAAGATAAGCTTTCTTAGCTAATACACGAGCAGCACGCTCGCTACAATAACCGTCTGGTTCCGAACCATAGTATTCATCAAACGCCTTCTTTGCGTAAGGAATGGCTCCCTCTAGGAAGACAGAGGATGCTCCACCATTACCAAGGAGAGATTGGAAGAAGCCCGAGCCTCCACCTGTAACCATCGCCACAATCTTAGGTTTTTTCTCTACCTTAAGAAGTAGGTCAACTAATTCAATTCGTCTATTCTTTGTTGACATTTTCTTTAGTACCGTTGCTTTCTCTTGTATTACATATTTCGCAAATAGACATAAAAACGTCTCCATCATTAGCCGGGGTTCTGTCTAGGATTATCATTTGTCTACGACTCTCGCCGTGTCTCAGCATTATCTGGTGACTGCACTAACCCGATTATTATAGCCCTGCTCACCGGCATAAATCTGTTTAGCTTACATCCTCTGTGGTAAAAACGGATGGTTAACACCCTCCCACATTATAGCAGTGATGGCCCGAACTTCCTCAAGGGTTTCCCCCTGCGATAACCTTTCAGGAGACGTGGTTAACTTCCTCTTGTTTAAGTTTGGACACAGTCTCATACTCACGGAAAGCATAATTAAGTGAGGCTCGCTCACGAACACCTTGGAAATCACGAGTCCTATGACTACCGTTTATGAAGACAGTTTCTAAAACGTCGTACTCCAGTTCATTTGCCATATACTCGTCCTGTCGAAGAGTTTCAAAATAACTGCCATGAGCAGCAGCAATTCTCGCCAGCCTCAACGAGCCCATCTTACTCTTTTTTCCAGGGTCAGTGACGGGGTCTTTGTATACATTACGCTGCATATCGTCAATCTGAATCGACGAACACTTGAAAGCGAACTTCTGAGTGTCACGGTCCAACTTCTGAAGTAGTCCACCACCACTACCGAAGGCAATGTTGTCAGCAGACCACCCAGCAACCTTCATGGCGTAAAGGATTTTCTCCAGCATCTCGTAATCAATTCCGTCGCCTTGGATTACCCTAACCTTAGGATTGAGAACTTTATACCCTTTGCTGTTGGTTGTATAGCCGAACGCACCACCTAGTGCTTCCAGCACATCCACCACAATGGTTGGAGGGTGACCAGAGTCAGGTCTCACCACAAGCACCCCGTCTCGTTCTAGGACGGCGTTTTTTAATTCGCCACCCCAGAGGTCGGTACAGGCTTTAATTATATCAAAACTGTCGCTCACGCACGCTACGAGGCCCGTTGGGTATTGGGTGAGCATATTCCTCATTGCTTCTACTTCGTTTTCTTTACCCCACGAAGTAATTGTGGAGTGTTCACTAGCAGGAATCGAGAAGCCAGACATATCTATGTCATAGTACTTATTAGCAAGCATGATGCCAGCAATGGTATCACTTCCCATGAAGTTGACCAAGTGAGCAGCACCACCAATTCCAGCAGTCTCTTCTGAGCTAACGCCACGGTATCCGAAGTCATGCAATTTGAATTCTGCGGAGTCGTCACCTGTCTCGGTTAGGTACTCCGTAATCACCTTTTTCATAAACATCGACTGTGTAGCAACCGTAATAGGATACCACGTTCGAACCAACAGCGTCTCCAGGTAGTTTGGCAACCAGTAACACTCATGGTCTGTATTCTCAATGGTCATCAGGACGTTACTTACAGGAACAACAGTCCCCTCTGGAACAGCCTTAATCTTGATAGGTAAAACCCCATCGTGTTTATTAAGAATGTGTTCCCAACCCTTGCGATTGAAACAGTGGTCATTACCGAAGTGGGCAGCAGCAAATCGTTCTGCTTCATCAATCTTTTCGGCTGTAACAACTTGACCCATCAGGTGTTTCTGAATTAGGTATTGCAAACCAAAGAAAAGCGTCCGGTCAAATTGTCCACCGCGAGACTCCAGGTAGGAACGAACAATCTGTGTTCCTTTGGGGTATTGCTTGTAGTGAGACAGTTTATAACTGTCAGTCTGTAGTAGTAGATTGCTCATTCTCTGTTTCCTCAACAAGTAAATCGAATATTCTTAAAAATGACCCGATTGATTCGCTCTGTACTGCGTATTTATCATCTTTAGGCCAAAAGCTGTACCTAACCCATCCATCCCTAATCTCAAAAACATGAGCCTCGACTGGGTCTGCAAAGGGATTAATTGACTGTAGTTTGTATATGTCTCCAACCTCAGGGTCTCTCTTATTATCTTTGTCAACTCTATACTTCTTAGGAGGAACCTTAGAACCAAAAAAGAAGTCGTGAATCATTGATTTCATAATAGCAAACCTTTCCTATTCTGTCAAGTCCATCGCCCGAAGCAAGTGTTCGGTCGCGTTTTCCCAAGAGAGTCGCTTAGCGGTCTCTATTCCTGCCTCATTGATTCCCAGACTACCATCTTGCCGAGCCTTGTGAACATCACGCATATGAGCAACCAGGGCCTCGTATTGAACATCTCCGATATGACCCCATTCTGGAACCTGTCCACGGTCATTGGGGTTACCTTTGAACCAAATCCCATCATAGGCGGGCTCAACAGTTTCTACTGGAATAATCCTAGAGTTATCAATACTACAAAAATCTGAATGGGCACTGTAATCAGTAATGATTAGTTCTTTACCCATACTCATCATTTCTAACGCTTCCATATTCCAACCCTCTCCACGAGAAGGGAATACTCCACAGTGAGATGTAGCCATTAACTCAGCTACTTCCCTGTGTGTTTTCAGACGATTGGTAAGAACAACCTTACCTCCCATCTTGGACTTCTTATATGAATCAATCCACTCCTTCGATTGGGTGTCATCTAGGAAGGGGTTCTCACATGCCATTATCAGAATAACATCGTCGTCTTGCTCGAACGCATCATTGAAGGCATCCACTAGGATGTCATGCCCTTTTCTTACCTCCCACTTGCCCATGTTAAGAAACACGGTTGCGTCATTGTAGGTTTGTCGAGAAGTGCTTTCATCTGAGAAAATTTCTCTATCCACACCCATTGGAACAATATGAACATCGTCTGCGTTGAAGTAAGGAATCTCACGAGTAATGATTTCCTTTGCCCAACTAGACGGAGCAAGGATTCGGTCGAGATAGCCGAGATGATGTCTCTCATTAGGGTAGAAGCGATTCAACTCAAAGAATGGTAACCCACAACGTAGACCTTTACCTACGTGTTGAGACATATCGAACTGATGCCAGATACGAAGGGAGGGGGCGTACTGATTAAACATTACAGCGTTATGCTTACATTGCTGTACTAATTGCCCCTCTTCTTGGGTTCCATGGAGAATCTGCGGGTTACCAATGGGCCACAACGCAGTATTGACACCCATCTTTTGAAGGGTGATAAGGAAGTTCCATGCGACAACACCATACCCCATAGAGTTAAGTGGGCATGTTAGATTGAGATTCTTTTCCATGTATATGTCCAAATGTAAGATGAAAGGGAAATTTGAGATTAGGATTGAGACCTAACTCAATTCTTATTTCTGATAACATAGGGCAAGTGATAGGCAACCAAAACATTCCATCGCGATTGTCAGGACTGGAGTATTCAAACTCAATGGTGTCACCTTCGTACAGACCCCAGTACTGTGGTTTAGATGGGGTCTCGTAATCACCTGCTACTAGTGTAATATGAGGTTCTCTTTTACCAGGATTAAGCTTCTGAGTTTTACTCTTCGTTATCCAGTAGAGATGTCTGTAGTACTTCAAAATCGACGACTCGACTAAAACGATAGCCCATCGACTGCCGTATTTTATCGTTCCTGTAGCTTTAGAAGTAACCATGTCATATCTTAGCTTCTCACACCCCTTTTGTCAAGCGGTCTTTCCAGTATTGCCAGAAAAGCATACGTCGTCCGCTACCATTAGGCCAAAGTTGATACCTCCCTAACTTATGAAAGTCGCTCCATTCATCAATGAATACAGCACATACATACCCCTCATAAAACTTAGTGTTTTCACTACGCCTAAGAATGGGTTTGCACCCTAGATATAAAGCTTCCCACATCCTGTGGGTGTCGGTCCCATTCCCCTCTGGACAGACAATGTACTCGTGACTCTTAAGATGCCTCAAGTATGAGTAATAATTATGGGGGTTCTGATGCATATCAACTGTGACACCCTTAACACCACTAAAAGCCCTATAAGCAGACTGTCTCTCATCTTTATTTGTAGAGATGTTGTGGTTCATATATACATGCTTATTTCTAGGAATATCCTCCTTCATCACCTCCAACATCTTATCCATCTTAGCTAGGCTAGTAAACCAGTGAGGGTTCTCTAGGCCGATTGGAATGGAATGCAATCTGGGGTGTTTAGGAACACAAACGTTCTGAGCATACCACATGATGACACTATCTGGAAGCTGTTCAACTGGGGCATCTTCTGGTCTATTGCAATCCTTCTCGGCTCTAACCTTCCCGTCGCTATTGCCAGTTATAGCAATGAACTTAAGAAGAGGCCTTCTTTTATTTAGGTTGCGAATAACCTCGAACATCTTTCTGGCGTCATGAGTATGTGAGTATATAAGAACAGGCTTTTCCTCTTTTAGCTCAGTACCAAAGGTGGGGATACCGTCTTCCCCAACTGTAACATCAGCCAATTCTTCAAACCTTTGACCGTAGATTAGGTCGTCTTTTACAATTTCCATAGTAATGAATACTTCCCTTTGCTTTTTTCTTTAATCATCTCTCGTGGAGCCCCAAGAGAGAACGGCTCTTTACATAGGTTTATCTTGCTATGCTTTAGCTCAGGAACTTCCATCCTGTCACTATTATCTTTAATTTTATATGTAGTACTAAGGAGATACTTACCGACTCTCCTGAATCTCTCTAGTGCCTCCAAAACCATATCGTTTGGAAGATGAATAAATACATCCCGACAAATGATTAAGTCACACGGTCTCATGTCTTCCTTAACGATGTCCAGCTTGGTAAAAGGAAAGTCATAACCATTTCTTCTGTCATGGATGTCATAACCCATGTAATCTACAGCCGACAAGTCGGTGTTCCGCATCCACCAGAAGTCTCCACAACCTGCGTCATTGACTGTGTTTATATCAAAGAGGTCAAGAATCAAAGGTAGGCTACTACGAATCTGCTTGGTGTGTTCCATCTGAGACCCCCATCCACACACTGTGTTCTCGCTCTCCCAACCATCCTTAAATACATCGTAATCATTCATGTGTTAGGAACCTCTTTAAGTCTTTGCTATGTACGTGAAGATTAGCCAATGGATAAATTGAGTTATGTTGCTCAGCATGGGGGAGTCTATTACAAAGATAGGCTTGAATCTCACCACTACGAAGTCGCTGTCCAGCATAGTGTTGCTTATCAGTAAATCCATCACCGTGACCGCAGTTTGTACCACCAAGATATTGCCCATAAGAAGCCGGGTCAAAGACCATGTTGAACCCACTATCTTTAACCTGTTCAGGTAGAATAGGAAAGCTCCCCAGGTTTTCTGGGAACAACTTGCCGTATTCCTTTAGCAGGGACATCTCGTGGACCATAGGCATTCCAAACTCTGCTCTTACTGCTTGGTCGCCCTTAGCCAGTTGCTTCAGCATGAAGTCGTTGGCGGCAGCTAGATACTCCCGATGCCTACAATACATCATTGCACAAGTGATGTCAATGTCAGACATGGGCGTTACCATCAACCCCTCTTTGTCTTCACAAACATCCATGACCTTATCTAGGTCACAGTATATCATGATGTCATTTTCACAATGGAAGAATTCGTCAATCTTATGGTAGCTAATGAATGCGTCTAGCACGAACAGCCGCTCCGATGTCCCTTGAACAAAGTTGTCGGGGCTAGGATACGTCGTGTTAGGCTTGCCGTATCGCCCATACCACGATAGCTTTTTAAATTCCTTTAATCGGGGGTGGTCTTGGAAGTACTCAATATGACATCCTTTAATACGGTACTTCTTAATCAGTTCCATCTCCTTGTCTAGTGCATCCTCACTAGCCAACATAACAATTTCAATCTCTGGATTGTGAATCCTAAGCTGTTGAAATGTATATTTAAGGTAGGCAGGGATGTCCGAGCCAACGTGTGTCAAAATTAACATGCGATTCCAAAAAACCTTTCTGTGTTCCTAACGATACCCTGATATTCATTAATGATTCTTAAGAACTCTGGGTTGTCCTTCATCTGCTTGTATCTCTCAAGCACATTCATTTGTTGTGTCTTACCTGAGTAAGAAGTCTTGTCAAAACTACTACCTCCACCAAAATCCATTAGCTCTTGAAGCCCATGGTCTTCGTCACTGATTCCTAGGGTGTTAGCTAATTGCCTGCGGTACTCCCTATCTTGGAACCAACGGTTGTAGTTAGCTACAATAGTTCCGTCCTGGGGATTCATCGCCCATTCCAGGTGTCTCTCGTACATGTTAATCTTTGGTGCGTCCGTAGGCATCTTAGCCTTGATAGAACTAGCCAACCAATTAAAGAAGTCTCGAATGATTAATACCTTATTGGTCGCCTTACCACTAAAGACATCGCCAGGACAACGGTTCTCAAACGAGTATAGCCGAACAGGATTCCCTTCTCCTTTTCGGTACTCAACCTCTTGGGCACAGTCTCTCTTCATCGTTACATTATTACAATGATATACGTATTGACCAACGGCATTTCTAGCAACCCAATTAATTATTGCGTGATTACCAGAACGAGACATCCCACAAAAGATTGTTTCCTTAAGCATACTGATAAAGGACCAGACCAACACTGTCGTCTTCTGGCACATCTCCTCTTAGTTCGGCTTCTAGTGTCCAGTTACTACTCTCTTCCATATAGGGACGAATCAACGCAGCTTTAGTTGAGGTGTATCCATCATAGCACCTAACACCACCATACCAATCATGCATAGCGAAGTAAGTCTCCCCCTTTTTAAGATGGGGTTCTAACAACTTGATGTCTTGTAGTGCCACATTAGGGTCTTCTGGACCATCAAAAAAGATAAAGTCAGGGATGTTTCCTTCCTTAATCATTTCCTTGATTACTGTAGTAGAAGGCTTCCTGACGAATATAAGATTTGGGTAATCGTGACAACCACCCCTTACGTCACAGGTAATCATCTTGGCGTCAAACTTTAGAGCATTGGATATGTAGAAGGTTGACCCCTCCCCTCCGTTTGTTCCAACCTCTAACACCAAACTTGGCATAGCATCACTAACCCAGCTAAACAAAGCCTTTCTCTCAGTAGGTAACATCTCCCCCTTTTTATAGGGGTTCTCAGGAACTATCATCGTTCTTCCTTCTTAACCCATGTATGAATAGTAAAGACATCATAGTCAGAGTTTTTCATCGAGTCTATGGTGGACTGAATCTTTTCGGCTGTATATGAAGAGTACCCACCTTCCAGGTGAGTTTTAAATCTTACAAGTTTATGCTCGTCTTGGTGGTACTTCCAGGCAAATTGCCCGTATATCTCGTAGTCAGCAATGAGGTATCGACTGCCATCCACCTTGTTACAACAACACTTATAGAACCCCTCAACATCCATCCCTAGTTCTTCAAGGAGATGATTACAGATTTTCTTGTCGAACATCATTAATTCACTGATGAACGAATGGTCATACTCCCTACCGAAGCTTAACACCAACTCCATAAAGAAGAAGTACTGAAGATAGTTCTGGTCTTTACCTAGGAAGAACTTAGTCTTGCCATCTTCGGTGAATAGCTCAATATCCTTATTGAATATCAAGTCAGAATCTACTATTAGATATTTGTCGTTCGGAGTAACATCCTGAAACAACTTAATAAATTGCTGATAAATCCAACGGGGGCGAGGAACCATCGTTGCCGCAAGCGGGTCCAACGGCATTACCTCTTGTTCATCTTTCCATGTCACCCCCGCTATTTCTAACGGAGTAGGTGACACGACAAAGATGTTTTCCGGTTGTGGATTTAAATGTTGACGAGCAGACTCGACAACGAAGGGGACTTTAGAGTAGTCCTTGGGAGCAGCAGGAATCAGAAGGTCGTACTTCAATGTCTTATTTCCTTTTATGTTAGCACAACCCTCGAATTATGTTGGTTGCTCCCGAAAGTTGCTGCTCATGAGACTGCAACCCGTATACGACGAGAGCGAGTACGGGATGAGAGAATCGAACTCTTCGTTAAAGGATTGGAAATCCTTCGTTCTACCATTGAACTAATCCCGTAAAATCTTTAGCTGTTCAATTCAGTTTTGGAGTATAATATAGTGTTCGAATCATTTAAGGAGACGCAAACATGACAAAACTAAAAGAACAAATACTGCAACTTCGCTCGCAGGGTCTCTCGTATACAGAGATAACAAACGAACTAAACTGTTCCAAGGGAACGGTGTCCTACCATTGCGGAGTAGGTCAAAAAGCAAAAAGCAATGCTCGACTACAGCAGTTTAGGGGAAAATCCCATCCCTACCTATCTAAGCTAGAACGTTTCACTAGGAAAGAAAAAATAGAAACCTCTACCAGAAAAGAAACACTTGAGTGGTATAGATTAATATACTTTAAAATACGATGCTTTCACCAAAATAGGATAACTAACGTGCAAACACCACCAAAATTCACTGTTGAAGACATAATTGAAAAGTTTGGAGAAACCCCAAAATGTTATCTAACAGGACAATCAATAGATATTTACCAACCTAGAACCTATCAGTTTGACCACATAACCCCAGTTGCAAAAGGTGGAAGCAATAGTCTCGATAATCTTGGACTATGCACGTCTCAAGCAAATCAATGCAAAAGAGACTTAACCCACAATCAGTTCGTAGAGCTATGTAAACAAGTAGTTGCCAATCATAAATCTTAGCGGAGAAGACAGGAATCGAACCTGCACGCCGAATAAACGACGACTGTTTTCCAGACAGTTCCGGCCAACCAATATCCGACTCTAATCCGTAGTATTCTTCAAGCGGCTAAGGAGAATCGAACTCCTATTTAAACCTTGGCAAGGTTTTGTGATACCTTTATACTATAGCCGCAAAGAGATGTCAGGACTTCCACCTGTAACCGTGTACTTAGGTAATGAATGATACCGCATTAAACACACCCGAAAGTACATTTTAGACGGCAGAGAATTCATCTGCTTTCCGCATCATCTCAGTGCTAAGAGTGAGAATCGAACTCACCTTTCACAGCTTATGAAACTGCTCTCCACCCAGTGGAGTTTCTTAGCATAGCGGAAGGCAAGGGATTTGAACCCTCGTCCCCTTTCGGGGGCACTCATTAGCAGTGAGGCCCGGCAAACCGTATCCGGCTACCTTCCGTAGTGAACCAGTTCGACACCCGGTCCACTGACAATCTCTTACGAAATTATCGCTATCTTATTATACCCTCCGAAGAGGATTTCGTCAAGTTCGATATACCATATCTGTGTCATTTCCTGCATCTTCTTCATACAAATCGCAAACCTCTTGGTAGCTTACTTCCTTCCCATAATCTTCAACAGCCTTTGCAAGATGCTTTCCTTCTCCCCTTATCCACCTAAACCATCCAATATGCTTACGAACAGCCTTTTGAATATTCTTCTTCTCTAGACTACCAGGGTTATTAGCTCTTTGGGTAGTTTGTAGCTCACCTGACTTGCATTTCTTAAATGCTTTGATTAGGTAAATAGCAATCTTACCAGCCATAATCACAGTAGCAGGGTCAACAAAAACAGTCTCTTCCAAATTGCCTGTGTTTCCTTTATGACCAGCCTTGTTTACCTTGAACTTCTGTGCAATTTTTGTGGCAGCAGCATTAATACTCATATCTTGTACCTCGCTCCAGTATGGTCAATGACTTCACTTTTTTTGGTATCTACGAGCCACAATCTAATATTGCTTCTCTCGCATACAAGCTTGCATCTATAAATGTATTTATTCTCTTTGCTAAAATCATTAACTAAGAGTACAATACCAGGACGTTTCTTTGTGTATAAAGCATAGAGCAACGACTGCCCAATTGCTTCTGCATATTTAGGAGCCCAATCAACTTCGACTGCCCACTCATTTGTGAGAATGTCTACACGAATGCCGTCCCACAACCTGCGTTCTCGGCCAGAGTAAACACATTCATCCATCAATTTCTCAACAAACTTCCAAAGCTTGAGTGTCCAGTCTAGTTCATTTAATTTCAATTGAGTCTCCTAGTAAGTAGTGGCCAAAGCGGGAATCGAACCCGCACGCTCGAAAGCAGGACTTTTTAAGAATCCAGTGTCTACCAATTCCACCATAAGGCCATTTCGGTGTATAATATAGTACACACCATTAACACGTATCCTATGTCTTTACCATTTAAGGAACAACATGAAGAGAACACAAGACAAAGCTGAGATAGCAAAAATCGTTTCTGAGTCATATTCTATCAGGCAGGTACTTATTAAGTTAGGGCTCGTCCCTCTAGGAGGGAACTATACGAGCATTAGAAACCTACTTAAAAAATTAGACATTAACACGTCTCATTTTACAGGTAAGGCATCGAACAAAGGTAAAAGTTTTGGACCAAAACGCCCTATTAACGACTACCTTTCCAACCAACATAAAATCAAAAGTTACAATCTAAAACGAAGACTTATTAGTGAGGGTTACCTTGAACATAAATGTTACAAATGTGAACTAAAACAATGGAATGATAAACCTATTCCTATTGAACTAGAACACAAAGACGGTAACAGTGAAAATAATTCACTTGATAACCTAACAATTCTTTGTCCTAATTGTCATGCTCAAACTCCAACATATAGAAGGAGAAAAAGTTAAGTACTTACGATGGGAATCGAACCCATAAGCCCTTGCGGGCACGACGGTCTAAACGTCGCGTGTTTGCCTAGTTTCACCACGTAAGCATAAGTAGTTCGAGTGGGAGTCGAACCCACAGACAGAGACGTTTGAAATCCCTAGGTATACCAATTCCCGTCACCGAACCCTAATATTTCTAATCAGACTATCACAACTAGCCAGCTTCTCTCTTTGTTCATCATTCATCTTTTCTACTTCCCTAAAAAATGGGAGGTGAGACTTAGAATTATAATAAGCTAGACAGGTTATAAACCAGTAGGTTTCGTCTTGATTCATTGTTTTTAAATTTTTCATAAGTGCATTTGACAGGAGTCGAACCTGCACGTCCTTTCGAACACAACCGTCTCAGGATTGCTTGTCTACCTTATTCCAACACAAATGCGTGTAAGAGCCCAATGACAGAATCGAACTGTCTCCTTCTCGATACCAACGAGGTATACTACCATTGTACTAATCGGGCGTAGGGGAGATGGGAATTGCACCCACGTCGTCTTGCTTATGAGACAAGATGCAGAAGGAAATTAATCCCAACTAACACTGACTCCCCAAGTAGGACATCAAGGAGTTGAACCTTGTCGTGGACCTTATAAGAGTCCTGTGCTTACCGTTACACCAATGTCCCATAAGTAATTGTATAGGTTTTGATAATCCTATATCCCTGTATTCCTACAGTGTCGTCTCTAAGAAATTAATCTTAAAATGTTTAGACCAACAATTACTAGTGTAATATAGCTCGTGCTGTCAACCCTACCATGACAGTCTTACGCCAGCGTCCCAGCATAGGGGTATGTATTGTTACCTGTTACTTGTAAAGGTTCGGGTTTATAGGCCCGACTTCACTTTCTAGCTCCCATATCTGGGTG
>Ga0208013_1000916_pt1 | contig 14799 bp, 6 predicted proteins | sample 16_taG_FD_184091 | JGI IMG/M metagenome (GOLD analysis project Ga0208013, IMG submission 184091) | Marine viral communities from the Subarctic Pacific Ocean - 16_ETSP_OMZ_AT15313 metaG (SPAdes) (version 2) | ecosystem: Environmental > Aquatic > Marine > Oceanic | place: Pacific Ocean | collected...
GGTTCAGACCAGACAGGAAATACTAATATGGACGGATACGAGCCTGCACTCCATGCGGTTTGTAGGTGCCCCGTTTGTTTTTCAGTTCACGACACTGAGCGCAGATGTTTCCATGATTTCCCCCAACGCGGCGGTTAATGCCAGAGGGAATGTCTTCTTCATGGACAAGACAGGGTTCTACGTCTACAACGGCGCGGTACAGCAACTCCCCTGTTCTGTGCAGGATTATGTGCTTTCCGGCATCAATATGTCACAGGCGTTTAAGGTGTTTGCCGCTGAAAATAATGCTTTTTCAGAAATCATCTGGTTTTACCCCGCAGGATCAGGCACCCCAGATGTAACGAATTATGTCAGCTACAACTATGTGGAAAACCTGTGGGCCGTTGGAACCCTTGCGAGAGGGGCTTGGCTTGATTCAGGCGTTTTGAATGGGCCGGTAGGCTCTAGCGTGGTGACCGACACAGATACTAACTATCTTTATAGCCACGAAGTCGGGTATGACGCTGACGGCTCTGCGATGACGGCATACATAGAGTCTGGCGACCTAGAGATTGGTGATGGTGAAAGGTTCACGCTAATCAATAGAGTTCTGCCTGATTTTAATTTCAGTGGAGACACTGATGAAGCCTCTATTGCGATGACCATAAAAGGCAGCAACTTCCCATTGGAAGAAGCCTCTAGCCTAGCTACAGCGACCATTACGAGCAGCACAACCCAATCTGATATCAGAGCCAGAGCGAGGCACACTATCCTGCGGGTTGAAAGCAGCGGTGCTGGGTTTGGCTGGAGATTAGGCGGCTTTAGGTTTGGGATGAGACAGGACGGGAGAAGATAGATGGCGGAAAGACGCAGAAACCCGTTGCCTGTTCCGTTGCAGGAATACAATGTCCAGAACGAAGCTATCACCAGAAGAACCTTGGAATTTGCCTTGGATCAAATTGAGAATGATGTAGATCTTGCCAAGACTCAGGGCGACAAGCCGGGGTCTTTAGCGATGCGGCGATTTCAGTTTCTCTTGATGGGAGCCTCCTAGTGGCCGATGCTATCAAGGTTCTGGGTCAGCTAGACCCGAGCGCGACGACGATAACTACGCTTTACACTGTTCCTGACTTGACACAGACAACTGTAAGCTCTCTGGTGATATGTAACCGGGGAGGATCTGGAATCACCTTCAGGGTCAGCGTTCATGTCGCTGGCGCTGGGGCAGATGACAAGCAATTTATTTTTTATGATGAAGCCCTAGCGGCGACAACAACAAGAACCGTAGTGATCGGGATGTGTTTAAATCAAACCGATGTGGTCAAAGTTTACGCAAGTGCATCCAATGTGAGCTTTAACCTATTCGGCGTGGAGACTACTTAATGTATCAGCAGCAACAACAAAGACAACTTGAAGGTGTAGCAGACCTCTTAGCCAATCAGGGCAGATATGGGGATTCTATGCTAGTCCACATGAACCCTGTAGAGGTTCAGGGGCTTGCATCCATGTCTCCCACAGGGTCTCTTACTGTTAACCCGCAAACAGGACAGCCAGAGGCGTTTCTGCCGTTCCTTGTTCCTCTTTTGGGGAGCTTGGGAGGGTCAGCGTTGGCAGGCACTGGTGCTGCTGCTGCGATGGGTCTGGGCGGTCTTAGCTCCACAGCTATGGGAGCCATAGGTTCAGGGCTGGCTTCTTGGGCAGCTACCGGCGACCTTAAACAGGGATTAGTCTCAGGCATTACAGGATTTGGCATAGGCTCTGCTATGGGAGGATTAGCTTCAGGGACTGAAGGCGCAAAATCTGCTATTGCAGCGCAGGGGGCCGAAGCAGGGGCTAAGGCTGCCGCGCAACAAGCAGCAGTTGTTCCGGGCTTTGATAAGCTAGTATCCGAAGAGCTGATAGGGAAAGTAGCGGCTGATGCCTCAAAAGCTGCAACCACTGGGGGGCTTTTCAACGCCATCCCGGTTGAAGGTGGGATTAACTTGGCAAACCCCGAAGGTTTAAGCTTTGGAGACAAAGTGGGACAAATGTTCTCAAAAGAAGGGATTACAGCCCTAACCTCTCCCCAAGCACTCATCCCAGCCGCTGTAGCTGAAGGTTATAACGCTGAAATCGCAGCAGAAGAGGCTATGAGAAAGTTTGACAAGGCTGGCGAAAGAATGAGCGAGGCTGAACTTGCGAGACAGGGCGAGGCGCTACTTGCAAATCAATTTAACCCTAACCTGACACCAGCCCCATACGACCCCGGTGGAACTGATTACGGTGCCCAATACGCAAACGCAGGCGGCATTGTTTCTTTAGACCCTAGCGACTTCAGGAGAAGGTACAACGGGCTGATGAAGATGGGTGGCCCGATAGTGGGGATGATGGGTGGAGGAGAGTTCCCCGGAAATTTTAATTTCGGCAACCAGATTGGAGTTGGTGGCTACGGTAACCCTATCCCTGCCCAGCAACAGGCAGCACTAAGAGACCCTTATTCGATATCACCGGGGCAGTTGCAGGACGTATATGCTCAACAGGGTATGCCCGGATTTGGCCCGGAAATCATGTACTTCTCTCCTGAAAAAGGCGCTGTCGTCAACCCGTTCAAAGACTGGGTGCCAGATGAAATAGCGGTTCCAGTGGAAGACGGTGGTGAAGGTGGCGGTGAAGGCACAGGTAGCCCACCAGATCTTACGGCGATTCAAGCCCTCTCTCGCCGGTATCAGGCTGGAGAGATAACACAGGAACAATACTTGGAGGCTCTTCGTAATCTGGGAATAGGCGCTCAAGCTGCAACGCCTGCCGCCGAAACAACAACTGGAACAACAACCCCGGCTTCTGGATCAGGGTTGTCAGCAGAAGATTATGCAAACCTCTACAGCCAGTACATGAACTACAGCGACTTCAATATCAGCCCTTTCGCGGAAGGGGGCAAGATAAGTGGTCTTGAATCGCTTTTATCTTCTATCAAAGATGCCGCAACAGAAGGCGTAACAGAGGTGGGAAGCCAAGCAGTTCTACAAGCGAGGGGAAAATCTCTAGAAGAGAGGTTTGATGATGCATTTCTTGATGCCCGTGAACGTGGAGCTGAAACTTTTGCGTTTGAGGGTGAAGAGTACTCTGCTAAAACTGCTGAAGAAGAACTTTCTGAAAGAAGGGAGGTGGAGAAGGCTGAAGATGAGCCAAGAGGCCCTCTCTGGAGGCGGCATAGAGATGACAAGTTAAGCGGAGAGGAGAGGTATCGCCGGAGACTGCAAAAAGAATATGATGACTTTATAGTAGCTAATCGACACAACGATGCTGTTCGCGGGCCTATTAGTAGGGGCGCACAGATGAGAGCTGATGCGCTGATCAAGGAAAGAGAAGGCAAAGCTGTGGGTGGAAGATTAGATTATCAAGAAGGCGGCGAGACTCAGGTAAACGCAGAGGCGGATCGTTTAATTGATCTGGCTGCAATGGCGGTTCTAGGAGAGCTGCCAGAGGAAGAGGCAGGCGTTGTGGTTCAAGCCTTTATTGACGAGTTTGGTGAAGAAGCTTTCTCAGCATTAAGGGAGTCTGTTCTTGAGGGAATAGTCCCCGGCTCCCAGAAAGAAGGAGAAATTGTTGGCCCCGGCGGCGGTATGGATGATCAGATCATGGGCATGATTGGAAACCAACAGCCTGTTGCTGTGTCTCCCGGCGAGTATATTGTCCCCGCTGATGTTGTCTCAGGTATTGGTGACGGGTCAACAGATTCAGGCGTTCAGGAGTTAGACGGAATGCTGGATCGAGTCAGAATGGAGAGAACAAACACTACCCAACAACCACGCCCGTTGCGTAAGGGAGGAGTTCTGCCGCGATGAAAGCCAACTTGCAACCAATAGAGGATCTTTCCTTACCCGAGATAAGCCCCGTACAAGGGGGAGTCGCTACCCACACGGTTACCCTTGTTCCGCCTAATTACGTTAATAGTGTTTGGCCTGATGTTGAAGAGCTGTTAAAGGGAGGGGCTGACAGGACAGGCGGTAGATGGGATATTCGTAGCTTGTTTTTTGCTCTAGCAAATGGAGAGCAACAGCTTTGGGTAACCTTCGATAAAGACAATGAGATTACCAATGCATTAACGACCGAAATTATCCACTACCCAAACAAGGTTGCCTTAGCTATCCAGTTTGCCGGTGGCCTTGACGGTCAGACAGGCGGTTCTACCATTGATGTGGTGTTAAACAGGCTTGAGCGGTATGCAAAGGATGTTAATTGCCATTGCATAGAGATTTGGGGGAGAAAAGGTTTTTCTCGGAAACTAAAGAAGTCTGGCTATGAAGAGTCGCTGGTCTTTTATGAAAAGGACATAACCCATGATTAGGATGAAAGGGGGTGGTAGCGCACCATCTCACACCACAAGCACGGTAACTCAAAACAATTTGCCGGAATATGCGCGACCTTGGTTTGAAAACCTGCTTGGCAGAACGGCATATGAATCAACAAGACCGTATACGCCTTACCCCGGTCAGCGGATGGCGTACTTTGACCCCTATGAGTCGATGGCGCAAGAAGGCACAGCCCAGATGGGTATGCAGGGCGCACCCTCACAGATAGGGTCAGCCACGGACATTACAACCCAAGTTGGCTACCAGCCCACAGGGCAGGGAATGGACATTGCAAGGCAGTTCAGGCCACCTACTCAAAGAACGGACTACTTTGGTGGCAGCGTTGCCAACCCGTATACCGTTGGCTCCTACATGAACCCTTACCAGCAGTACGTCACAGATATTCAGAAGCGGGAAGCCATCAGGCAGTCTGACATTCAGGGCAACCAGATTGCCGGTCAGGCGGCTCAAGCTGGCGGGTTAGGTGGCTACCGAGAAGCTATTATGCAGTCTGAGCGGCAGAGAAACCTGAACCAGCAGCTTGGTGATATGCAAGCTCAAGGTGGATTAGCTGGTTATCAGCAGGCGATGCAAGGTATCGAGGCCGACAGAAGGGCCAGAATGGAAGAAGACACCCGCAGGATGCAGGCAAGACAGCAGAACGCGGCGTTGATGGAGCAAAGGTCAAGACTGGGGCTTGCAGGTCTTGGTCAGGACATGGCAACAAGAGACCAATCGTTGCGGGCCGCAGGAATGTTGGGTGATTTGGGTAAAGCAGATCAAGCAATGGCTCTCGAAAGGCTGGGAGCCTTGGGCGGCGTTGGCGAGATCAGAAGAGGTATGCTGCAAAGATCGCTCGACACAGGTTACGAAGACTACCTGCGCCAGAAAACGTATCCTTATCAGCAACTCAACATTTTCAGCCAGATGTTGCAGGGATTGCCTGTCACACCAGAACAAACAAGAAGCATCTACGGTGGGCCTTCAGCAGCACAACAAGCATTGGGTGCTGGTATTGGTGGGCTTGGCTTGTATAGAGCATTGAGAGGTTAAATATGTATCAAACTAATCCTGTTGGGGGTTTAAGCCCACATGCCGATGCGGGAAGAAGCATTCTCGAAATAGAAGACGACATGAAAAATATGTCTGACGCAGAGGTAGTGGCAAGAGCTTCTCTTCCTACACACACGCAGTTTTTGTATGCAAACGAAACTATGCGTAGGGAAAAACAAAGAGCAAATGATAAAGCTCAACAGATGGGAGCAAATCCTCCAACTATTGTAGACCAGATAGTTTCGGGTGGCATAGCAGCCATGAACCCTAATCCTGACCCGTTAATGGGTGCAGCTATGGGCGCACCACCTCCTATGATGGGCCAAGACCCCATGATGGGCCAGATGCAAGATCCAATGATGGGGCAGATGCCTCAAGATATTGCGATGGGCCAGCAGATGCCTCAAGACCCAATGATGCAGATGCAAGATCCTATGATGCAAGATCCTATGATGCAGCAAGGGATAATGGCTGCGGGTGGTGGCATGATGCCTTATAGGATGTATGGTGGTCAGGGAACTTCTGCTGGCCTTCATGGGCCAGCTAAAGAACAAGCCTTGAGAGGGCTTATGGCGCAAGGTTACTCTAGGGCAGATGCAGAAATTATGCTTGCGAATATGCGGGCAGATTCTTTAGCTGCGGAGATGGGTGCTTTCAGAGACCAAATACCAGAATCAGGACAGCTTGAATCAATAGCCGACATGGCTGGTGGAACCGCTAATGTCAGTGACAGATATACAGTCGGCTCGATTGATGGGAGACCCATTACAAGAACAGGTGAACTTGATTCTTCATATCCTTTACTCCAAGAAGGGCTTGGGCCGGAGCTTGGTAGGGCAACAGCAAGTATGTTCCCAAGCATTGAGCCGAGTCTTCGGGCAGGGAGCAGGTTTTTCGCTGACGCTACCGCCGATCTTGGCTCTAACATCTCTGATGTAGGCGGGGAACTCTACGATCTTGGTTCTAGTGCAGCGGGTGGTGCTTCCGATCTTGCTTCTAGTGCAGCGGGGGGTGTCTATTCTACCCTTGAAGATATGGGATTGGTCAATAACCAAGCCATAAGAGCCGCAATTGAGCCAAGCCTTCAGGCAGTGGCTGGTGGGCTTGACGCGTATGGAAAATTTATGAATGTACCATTTGTATTAGCAAGAGAAGGATTGTCTTCGTTACCGGAGGGAGTTGAAAAAGTAGGAGACTTTTTTAGGTCGTTACCTGAAGACTATTACAGACCAGAAGACCCAAGCATCGCATCAGAAGCCTTGCGGAAGGATGTCTCTATGGGAGGAGAAGCCGATGCTGACCTGAAACGGATGATAGTCGCAGGCTCAGCAGGCGGTGAGGGGAAGGTTAACCCCGCCGTGGTAGCGAATAATCAGGGGCAGGAGGGGCAGGATAGTGTCCTCAAAACCGCCGCTATTAACGTAGGAACCGACGATGAAAGAGGGGAGGACACCGAGGGTCTCTTGAAAGGTCTCTTCGGGAGATCTTACAAGCCTATGGATGATGGGGCATTGGCGTTAATAAGCCTTGGGGCAGGGATCGCTAAAGGAGATTTATCTGGAGGACTGCAAGGGGCCGCCACAGCTATGGGAGAAGAAAGAGACAGGAGAAGGAAAGAGGATCTATCTTCGGCCCAAGCTGAATTTTACCGCTCCGGTGGAAAAGGGGCTTCCAAAGACACCTACCTTGATATGCTCCGAAAAGCACAAACAGATGTTGAAGGCATGGATTTCCTGAAAAAGAAAGCTTTGCTTACACAGATGTTAGGAAAAGAGCCTACTGGAGAACAGCTTAATGATCCTCGCCTTAAAGATGCGCTGGTAAATTTTGTGGCTAAACAATATGCTCAATATGATCAGATACGCGCAAGGGATGTAGCTGGTTCTATTACTCAAAAAGCCAGTAATTCGGCAACTACAAAAAATCCTGTTGAAGCAGCAAGAATCGCCCAGACCTTAAACAGCATGACTCAGGATCTTTTACGTTGAGCGAAATAGCTGACCTAGAAAGAAGGTATTCTCTTTTTGAGCAAGGTCTTCTAGATGAAGAGGCAGTAAACCTGCTGCGTCAAGATGTTTTTGATGAAGCCAGCAGAAGGGACATAGACCTTTTTGAAGACCAGAGAACTACTTCAGGACAGCTTTATGAGTCGGGGAAAGGAGTCGCCCGTGGTTTCTTGGGATCATTTGCCACCCTCGGAGAGGGTCTTGGTGAGCAAGCTGATGCTATTACTAACAAGCTTGGCTTTGAAGACCTAATTGATAGTGGTGAAGAAAACGAACTGGTTAGGATGTCCAGAGCGGCACAAGAATCTATACAAGAAAGACTAGGTGCTGATGTTGCCTACAGGGATCAGTGGCTGACAAAGTTTGGTGAAGGTGCCGGTTCTTTTGCTTCATTCCTTGTCCCCGGAGGAGGATTAAAGCTTTTAGGCGCGGGTAACAAGATAGCTGCCGGAGTTACCGCTACTCAAGCGGCGGGTGTTGGTGCTGGAGAGCAAGCTCAAAGAATAGAAAGAGCAAGAGAGCAAGGGATTGATGTTAGCCAAGAGCAAGAAGACTCAGCAATTCTTTGGGGGTCAGGTGTTGGGTTAACAGAGCTTGCTCCTGTACACAGGGTTCTGAGCAGGATAACCAAGGCAGCATCCCCTGCATTTAAAAAAGGAATTGCAAACAAGATAAAAGGTGCGCTTGTTTCTGGCGGCGTTGAAGGTGTCCAAGAAGTAGCAGCTTCAATCATGCAGGATGCTGTTGAAAGAGGGGTTTATAACGAAGAGCTTCCTTTTAACGACTCGTTGATGGATGACTTTACAGTTGGCGGTGCAGTTGGCGCTGTTGCTGACCTTGCTCTTACTGCTGCTGCTGGCAGGTCAGGGCGTAAAAGAAACCTCCAAGTAGAGCGAGATCTCAGGACATCAAGGGAAGAAGCAAAGGAAGTTTTGGCAGGCGAAGTAACTGAGGGTCAAGAGCAGGAAAAACTGGGGGCTGATACACCGCTGCCAGAATTTGTTGTTGAAGATGACGTAACTCCTGACGAGTTAATAGAGTTTCAGAGGTCTTTGGACAAGGAAATGAAAGGCGCTGGCCTCTCTGATGTTAAGGCAAACATATCCCATGCTTTAAGAAACGTCCTGAGAAACAGAGATGGGAACATTGTTTTTGGCATAAGACAGAGAAGAGAGGGCGAACAAGACGTAAGAACCTTTGGCGGTCAATCTAATATTGTTGTCGAAGAAGGGCCGCAAGCACAAGAAGGAGAAACAATAGAAGGGATTTTCTCTGATGCTGCTGGACAAATATTTATTGCTGCTGACGCTTTACCAAAAGAGGGAACCCTCGATGAGCAAAGAGATTCTGCCGTTGGCATATTAAAGCATGAGCAACTTCATGCAATGAGAGCTATGGATCTTTTCACTGATGCCGAGTGGAGGATTCTAACCAACGCAGTAAGCCAAAAAAACAAGAAGGGAACTGACGGAAGCTACATGGATTGGGCCGCAGGTTCTTACGATAACCTTTCTCCTGTAGAGCTGACAGAAGAAGCTGTGGCTGAGATGACCAGAGATCTTAGGACAGACAAGACCATTATCACAGGCAAACCAAGAACCCTGCTTCAAAGAATTATAGATTTCTTCCCCAAGTTAAATAACTTTGTAAAAGGTAGGGGCTACACTACTTTTGACTCGTTAATAAGAGACATAGACGCTGGAAAAATTGGCGGCAGGAAAAGAGGAGAGGTTAGAACCCTCAAAAATCTTGAAGACGCAGGAAGCGTTGTAAGGCAACCAGATTTCGACACGACTGGAGCAATTAACCAAGAAAGGGAAGAGGACTTCCCGGCTCCTCTCCAAGATGCCGCGTCTATAAGAAAAGATGATACAGGGGCTGAGCGCCTGAATTTCCTTACCCAGAGGTTAGCGTTTGTTCGGGGTAGCTTGGAACAGGATACGGATATGTATCCAGTTACCCGCCGTAAACTAGAACGCGAAGCGCGTCATTTATCCGATGAATTGCGTGGGTTAAATATAAAAGATAAATACTCTCTAAGGAAAGACGAGATAGCAGCTTTAAGGGAAGAAGCTAATGTTGCAAGATTTGGAGAAGCTGACGCAGTTGATACCTCTTATCGGCTGCAACATACCCCAGCAAAAGGTGCTGACGAAGAAACCGTTAGGCTTGACGATTTAACAAGATCAATTAGCAAGACAGAGGCGGGTTATCCTGACGACTTTTACTCTCCTGAAGGCAAGAGAATTTATTCGCCGGGAGCTAGGTTTGCAGATGATGAATTTGGCAAAGCAAATGATGAAAGCTATTCTATTATTATGTCTTCTAGGGGAAAGCCAGATAAAACAGTAACTATGTATCGAGCAGTTCCAAAAGGAATAACTCAAATAAATGAAGGAGATTTCGTTACTTTAAGCCCAACTTATGCAGAAATGCACTCTTCTACCGGCTATGGAGAAACAGGCCAAGAGTCTGGCGATGTAATTAGCAAACAAGTTAAGGTGAAAGATCTTGTTTGGGCGCAAGATGACGTTAATGAGTTTGGTTATTTCCCTGAAGCTGTCCCTGAGATTAGAGACAAGTACTCTATACGGGCCTACCACGGTTCACCGTATGACTTTGATAGGTTCTCTTCAGATAAAATAGGTACAGGTGAGGGCGTACAGGCTTATAGTCGTGGTCTTTACTTGGCTGAGTCTGAAGATGTAGCTAAAAGCTACAGAGATAATATTCCCCGTTTTAGAAATAGAGAATATAAAGGTATTCTTAGAAAGGAGGAGCAAGCGTTTGAAAATGATCGGTCAGGTGTAAATACTGTTTTTTCGGTTATGGAATTGTCTGGGTTGCCGGCTAAGAGGGTAATTGAATCACAAAAAAAAGAACTTAAATCTAACATTGAAACCTATAAAAAAGATTTAAACGCAAACAAAGGTGACAGATTAATCTCAATGCTCCTTGAAGATGATCAGTCGTTTTTAAAGGAAATAGAAAACTTAAATCCAGAAGATTTTAAATTAACCAAGGGCCGCATGTACGAAGTAGACATAGACGTTTCCCCTGATGAGCTTCTTGATTGGGATTTGCCTTTGTATGAGCAGAGTGAATACATACAAAACATATTGCGTAAAAACGAAAAGAAACTTACGAAAGACCTTTATCTTAATTTAAGCATTGAAGACCTTATTAACGCTCCAAACCAATCCGGGGAGGGGCTTTACTCGCTAATGAGAACAGAGCGCAGGGGAGAGAAAGAAGCTTCTGAGTACCTTAGATCGCTCGGCATTAAGGGCGTTCGCTACAAGGACGCATTTAGCCGGGATGGCGAAGGCGGCACATCTAACTACGTCATGTTTGATGACTCGATCATTGATATCAAAGATAAGTATTCACGAAAAGTTTTGCCATTAGAAGCCCTGCCTAAATCAAGAGGTGAAGCCAAAACCCTCCCCGGTGCTGAATATTTTAAAGATGACGCATTTGAAAGGATTGGTCTTACGCCTAAATCAAGGGAGACCTTAATTGTAATGTCCCCTGAAAACTTTTTGAGTCTAGCCAACGAAGCCAAAGAAGATTCTGAAAAACTAAAGCCTTTGCAGGAATTAAGAGAAAAAGGTCAAAAGTTTGGCGATGTTCCTTTCCTAGAGTTTGTCCATGATGGGGAGGGGAAAGCCAAGGTCACCGGCCATGAAGGTCGTCACAGGATGATGGCTTTGCAAGAGGTTGGGGTTCCTCTTGTTCCTGTCATGCTACTGTCTGGTGAAAGAGGAAAGGGGAGAGCCATACGGTGGGGCAGTCAAGATCCTGCTAGTAGCCAAGCCAAATTCGATTATGTAAGCCCGGAAAACTTCCCTGTGACCTTGGAGGCGCAAGAAAAAGCGGCCAATCCAAACCTTTCGATTAGATTCCCTGTTTCTGTCTCTGAAGCTGTACCTGAGATCAAAGACAAGTATGCAAGGAGAATAAAATCCTTAGCTGAAGAGCAAGGATTCGATGTTGATAACTTTTACTATCATGCGACTGCTGCTTCTCGGCCAATTAAAAAATTCAGGAGTGATTTGCCAAATATTAGTGCGCGTAATGCAATCGCTGGGCATTTCACGCTAAAACCCGGATTTGCGGAGACCTTTCTCCCTGCCAAGGTGTATGAGGACGGTAAAGACGTATACAGCATGGATGAAGGCGATAGCCCCGCTATTTACCCTGTTTATTTAAGGGCTAAAAACTCTTTTGACGCAGGGAAGATATATAGGGAAGGCCCGACAGGCCAGACAACTGGGCAAATTGAGGCGCTTCTTCAGGAGATAGGAGATGATAGCCATCCCTACTACCGAGAGTATGAAAAGAATTTTATTTTTTATGATAGGGAAAAAATTCCTGAGAAATTAGCTGAGCAGAAAAAATACTTAGAGCATTTAGTTGATGAATTGGTTGTAGATCCTGAGTTTAATTATAGCGAGTTAGAAACCTTGGCTCCGTTTATTCGCAGTGCGGGTTACGATTCTTATATTGATTATGAGAACTCCATAGCCGACCCAGCTACGGGCATTGCTATGTTTGACCCGTCAGATATAAAGGGTGTTTTCGCGCAGTATGATCCGTCTGGCGTTCCAGAAGGGTATGAGTATGCAGACGACATTATGTTTTCTAGAAGGAAAACAGGGCCAAGGGAGGAGCTTACAAAAGCTATAGCCAACACAGAGCTGCTGCCAAACGCAGCAGAGTTGGAGCAAATGAAAAACGGCACTTACAAGCCGGAGAAAAAGCGCACTCTGGTTGAGGCTGTCCAGTTTTTACAAGATCGCTGGGAAGCTGCTACAGGGCGCACTGAGCCGTTTGAGTATACCCCTGAAAACATGCCCATCATATCCGACATCCTTGCCTCAGAAGCTCTTGTTGCGTTAGGTGGGGACTCAAACGCCATTGGCTGGTATGACAGAAAGATTAAAGATGCCAAAAAGATTATGGGGCTTGTTGAACCAAGAATTATGAAGTCTCCTGAAAATGAAGCTTTATTTGATTTTGCTCTGGCAGTGACGTCAAACGGTCAGGCTGTAGTTGATAACTTTGAAATAGCAACAAAAATCTTTCGATTCCGCATGAGGAAGGGGCGATTCCCCCAGAGCAAGAAAGAGTTTAACCAAGGCGGTGAGAGAAACGCTGCGATGCTGGCTGCGTTTAATTTCCACAACGCTTATCAGCGTAGCGGTCAGAACCAGCCAATTAGAGATTTTCTAAACGAAGATTTTACTGTAGCAGAACTACGCTCCTTTGCGGAGATGTTTAACGAGCAGGCTGGCTTTGAGGCCATGAAGGTTCCCGGCTCGGAAGGAGCAAATGTCTCAGTCAAAGGAAGCTACGTTCTTGGCCCGAAAATAGGGCAAGGATTTTATCAAAATATCCGGGGGAACTACGCCCCGTTAACAATGGATATTTGGTGGATGAGGATGTGGAACCGAGTTATCGGCAGACCATTTGCCCGTGCGCTCGATAGATCAACAATGAACGAGCGGCGCAATGAACTAAAAAACCTGATCAGAAAAACAGGCGGTTTGCCAAGAAAGCTTGTTAACGATGTGTTAAAAGGTAACGATCAGACGCGAACAGAAATTTATCAAGACCCAGAACTCTTTGATAATTTCATCCAAGATCTTGAAAGACGTTACCAGCGTTTTTACAAAGAGTATAAGGCTGAAGAAGGGGTCAACCATGTTAAGCCGGAAATGTTTAAAAAGACCGGAACTTATGTAAAAAACCTGTCCCCCAAGCTGCAAGCGGCTCCGAAGGGCGTTGCCGAAAGAGCTTACATGCGGCAAGTTGTTGAAGCTGCAAGGGAGCGTTTGTCTGAATCTGGGTTTGATATAACAACCGCAGATTTTCAGGCTTTAATGTGGTATCCTGAGAAACAGTTGTTCAGAGCTTTGGGTGTTCAACCCGCAAAAGGTTCTGATAACGACTATCTTGATGCGGCGGAAGCTTTAGCAGAAAAGGAGGGGATATCGCGTGGAAAAATTGAAAAAACACTCAGGGACGCAGACAGAGACAGAGCCATCAATGGTCAGCCAAGTACCGGAAGACAAGATGGATCTGTTCGTGAGTATGCTTCAAGACCTGATGGACAAGAAGAAAGCCCAACGAGCAGAGAGAGAGAAAGAGCAGACGGCACAGTAGTTAGTGAAGACCCTGACATACAAAGGGTCACAAGAGACAGTGGTGCTGTTGACGAGGTAGTGAGAGCAAACGAAGAGGCTGCCATAAATCCAAGCGTTAGCGTTCCTCCTTTTAATCCGCTGTCGGAGCCTGAAGCTCAGTATGTTGCAAAGAATCCAGAAGATGGGCTAAAGCCTAGCCAAAACCTTAAAGACAAATTCTCAAGAAAAAAAGAACCGCCGCTTTCTCCAGAGATGAGCAGCGTCATTGATGGCATTGCCTCCGAGCCTGCGCCAATGATGACCCCCGGCGAGACCTATATAAAAAATACCGAGTCCAGCAACATACAATACTTTCTCGACAAGTCAAAGCAGGCTGCACTAAACAAATACGCGAGGCTGGAAAGGTACGCCAGAGACCCCCTGTTCAAGGACAACCTTGCCGATACAAGCGCCATTGCCGCTGCCTACTTTGCTGACAGATCAATGGGGATTACTGGCTCTGCGTTGAAATACGGGGTGCCTGTTTATCAGAACGGGGTAACCCAAGTAAAAGCTTTTTATCATAACGGTAAGAAGTATCGCGGCCTCATTGATGTCATGGCCCCTCTTTACCAGAATGATTCCAACTTCTCTTTGGAGCGCCTTGCTCAAGCATATGCAATTGCCAAAAGGGCAGAAGGCCAGAGAGCGAGAGGCTTAAAGACCCCTGTGCCTGAAGGCCAGCTACAGGAAATAGAAGCAGAGATAGCGAAGTACAAGAACAAGGACGGCGTTCCGATTATAGAGGAATGGTACGAAGTCTGGCAGGCGTACAACAACAAGACTGTAGAGTTTATGAAGGCTACAGGTATCGTGGATGATGCCCTAGCCCAGAAATGGATGGAGATGTCTGACTACGTCCCCTTCTATCGTCAGGCAGAAGCTGAAGACGGGGAAATCGCCAACATATCTCCTGATGCTCCTGTTATGTTCAAGAAAAACATGACTAGCTCAATTAAACTTAAAGAGCTAAAGGGTAGCGAAAAAGCAGTTAACATTCCTATGCTTGACGCGATCACAAGAAACCTTTCAATGGCTATTGATGCTGGCATGAAGAATGTAGCCCAGCAAAGAATAGTCAGGGACATGCTGAAGATTGGCATTGCCACTCCAGCAACCGTTGCCCAAAGAAAGAACATGACTCAAAACTTTGTGGTCAACTTTAAGGTCAACGGGGTAGACCAGTATTACAAGATACATGACCCGCTTATCTATGAGTCGCTCCAGTCTGTAGATGAGATG
>Ga0208013_1000934_pt1 | contig 14534 bp, 14 predicted proteins | sample 16_taG_FD_184091 | JGI IMG/M metagenome (GOLD analysis project Ga0208013, IMG submission 184091) | Marine viral communities from the Subarctic Pacific Ocean - 16_ETSP_OMZ_AT15313 metaG (SPAdes) (version 2) | ecosystem: Environmental > Aquatic > Marine > Oceanic | place: Pacific Ocean | collected...
GTGAGGGAAATCTACAGGGGTTATAGGCGTAATCGAAAACTTATCAAGCACGGAAAGACTTTGAGCAGGGGACACTAAAAACTTTGGCTGATAAGGAAGGATAATATCTTCCAAGTCTTCTGAAAATAGAACAAGATCTTTTTGATCGTCTAGAGAAGCTTCAAACCCAGTACCCTTTAAAAACGTAAAGTCGTTAATCGGAATTCTTTCTACAGGAATCCAAAATTCGGTGTCTTTCCCTACGTTAGCTCCTTCAATTAAAATATCGAGACCCAGTCCTAAATTTTTAGGATCTCCAATAGTTTCGGTAGTGAAGTTATACTTATCGCTTGCAAAAATCGCAATTAATTGTAATTGTTTTTTTCGTTTTTTGATTTTTTCATCATAAGAAGAAGCAATTGCAGCAATACTGTTATAGTAATTTATTACTAAGGCACTATCGCTAGAATATCCAGAAACTACAAGATCTGTAATTTGACCGGAGACAATCCCTACATGATGTGCTTTATCTTTGTCAAATGTCTGAAGAACGTCATCCGTATCATAATACTTATTCACAAAATCAGAATCTACAGTATAATCAAAATCAAGTACAGAATTTTTCAGAGCATCTAAATCCTTCTGATCATAAATTTTTCCTTTTCCTCCTAGATTAGGAGCAAAGTTTAACCCCCATGCTGTGGAGGCATCAACTACTCCTGATACGTGAGGGAGAACTGCTGAAACATCTAGTCCCCCCTCCCGGGAATCATAGTATAACCCGTCTTCCGAAAGCACAAACTGTCCTTTTACAGAGACTGGAGGTCCATATACTAAATCAAATAAGGGGGTAGGAAGATCTGGGTCTTCCGCTTGAAGACCCAGAAGCAGGTCTTGGAACCTTTCGAAATTCTCTTCAAAAGGAATAACAATATTTTCCTGGACAAAGTCTTTGTAGGTTTGGGATAGTCTGTCTAGTGCGGGATCTCCTGTAAGATGGTCAGTGTACACATCTGGTTCGGGAAGAGTTCCGTTTGCTCTGGCACTCATTACATTTTCAATCTCAGTCAAAAGATCTTCCAATTGTTGAACCTCAGTAACCATCGTAGCAATGGATGATTCGAGCCCAAAAACTTCTGCACTGCGAGACCCTAGGATCGTAGGGTCATTTAACATGCTTCCAACGGAACCTTGTATAGTGGCTAACATACTATCGAGATCTGCCTGAGAGCCTCCTAGTTCCGTAAGATTGCTGATTGGGTTGAAACCGGCTTGTGTTGCCTTGCTCATAACATCGGTCATCGACTTCAAAGGTATAGACATCTGAGCGGCTGTTTCGTGCACTTTGTCCATGGATGCGAATCCCATGATCGTAGCTCTTCCCGCGTTAGGAACTGAAATACTTCCCGTACCAGTCAACTTAGCAAGTCTGGATTGAGCAGACGCAAGTTGATTATTGAGTTTTCCTTTTTCAGCAGCAGAAAGATTGGAAAGAGATCCCAGAGAAGTTGTAGGTAACAACTTCAATTGATCGAATGTTAAAGATCCTAGTCCAGCCATTAGTAAATATCTCCTTCGAAGTCTACTCTTACTTGATCATAGTCAGTTTTTCTGGTTTCTACATCTGTAATTTCGTCTCCGAAATATTCTACCACGGAAATTAGAGTAGTCATTTTATCAGCTACACTAGGTTTAATCGTTACGAAATCCTTAGGCTGGAGAAACATTTCCTTATCTAAAATGGATAAAGAAGCTCCTGCAGGAAGATAACCCTCATCTAAAACCGAGTAGGTTTCGTATGTATAGTAATGCTGCCTTACGGTTAGCCCATCTCCCCAATAAAGAGTGCTACTTATGGCTCTATCAGCATGAGCTCCCCATCTCATTATTAAAGTTCTATCGGAAGTAGAGATATTTGCAATTTGAATAGAGACTACTTTAGCGTATAATGCGCTAGAATCTACCGCATAAGCTACAGTATTATATGCGGAGCTAGAGGGAGAGTAGCTTACGGTGAATTGTTTCTCTTGCATCTTGTAGTATTTACTATACTTTAGGACCATCTATTTTAGTGTTTAGAAAAACCAAAGTAGCAGCTTGAAGGGTTGCCTGAGCGGAATCTTCTTTTACGTCAAAGACTCCATCTGGAAGCTCAATAGCATTATCCCCTGTTCTTATATACATGTCTGATTGGCGAATAACTCCAATAGGTCCTCCAGAGGAGTTGAATCCGATATACCCGTGATTGCTGTAGCCTGCCATTTAATTATTCTCCTATAAATACCGTAGATTGAGGAGGAGTCGAGAGATTTTGGGGTGTGTGAGGAGCATCTCCATGACCCGCGACACCATCCCCCTTTAACAAAACATCTTTACCTCCAGATTTTACTGTAGATTGAGAAGCGGATACAGACCCTCCAGAGGAATCTCCATTCAAGCCTACAAGTTTCCCTTCAATATAAACTTTAGGTGCAGATGCTCCTAAAGTATGACCACAACTTGTATTCGGATTACCTGCGACAGCGATTAGGATTCCCATTAGTTTAGATGAATTTCTGTGGCGGTAAAGTTGATATCCTTCTCAGAGTGGATATTCATGTCCTCTATAGAGGACATATTCAGAGTTCCAGAAACTGAAACATTCATATCCTCAATACAGGACATATTTACAGTACCAGAAACTGAGATATTCGTGTCTTCTATAGAAGACACATCGATATTCTTTCCTGCGAAAATGTTAATATCCTGATTATCGCAAGTAATGTCTATGGAGCTTGATCCGTAATTTCTAATTTCTATGGGAGAGTCACTTCCCTTTTCTACATTAATAAAAATTTCTCCGGTTTTACTTGTAATGTGTACATTTCCAATAGCCTCTACATTAATAGAGTTTTGACCTGTGTGATAATCTTGGTCTGTTTGAATCTTAATAAAGTTTCCATACCCGTCATCCAACAAGATCCGACTGAACTCTGGACCTACTCCATCATCGATAAGGATTTTCTTTCCTGTCTTGGTTTCAAGAAGGATATGATCTTCTTGGATTACATTTTCACCATGGTCTTGAAAAATCTTCTCTGACAGTTCTATCTTATGCCCTGTTTCAGATTTCCAAATGAACTTCTCGGGTATACCATTAAACCTATAGACCATATCAGTCTCAGGAATAGAAGATCTTAAAGTTAGCCCAGGATCCTCTGTACTGTCTGCGTCGTTCTCATACTTCTCATTCCTGGAAACATTATTGCCTTGTACTACGGCAAACCAGTACCACTCTCGTGCAGAGTTCAAATCCTTAGCTTTAAGAAGTAAAACTTCGCACCCAGGAGGTGGAAGGTGTACCATTCCAGAATTAAATCCTCCAAAAGGAGTAACACCTTTAATCCATATAGCGGCTCCATTATTAATTCTAGGGTGTTCTACTCGCAATCTTCCTTGTCTTAAAGGATCTGCATTGCTGATCACCTTACACCTTAAGTTCTCTTCTTGTAAAAACATGACTATTCCTACGTTTCTCTTGGGGTGGTCGATGCAGCATCCCTTAATAATTTTAACTCAGTAAGATATCCTTCGGAGGGACTTGCGGTGTGCTTTAAAGCTATAGGAATATAGACTCCGGATAGCCAATGAATTTTTCTTTCCCCTGTAATTCTTTCTTTGGAAAGATCATGTACGTCGAACAAAATTGCCCGGGATCTGTTAACTTCTTGAAGGGTGTCCATCTCGGGTACGCCTAAGGTCTTTAGTCTTACTTGAGAAGGGTATCCTTGTAAGTAGTTAGTTGCCCATTGTTCTAAAGCCCGCTGCTGCCCGAGACCGTCACCCGCCTCTGAGAACTGGTCGAATAAATTACCTTTTACTAAAGTATATGCAATGGTGTTATCAACTTTCTCGTTCTTAGATGAAGATGGAAATATTAAATTATAGCTGGATCTATGCTTACCCCCCTTTATATTGAAGAATGCTGAGAGCGCCGCCTTTTCTTGTAGCATAACTAGAAATGCTTTAAACGTTGCGACGTCGTCGGCTCTGGGATTGCCACGTTGATATAAATCTCTAAGTGCTTTAGATCCTATTTCGGCTTCTAAGTCTGCAAGAAAATTTAAAGTCTCTTCTGATAATTCCAGGCCAACTCCTCTACCATGTTGACTTTCAAAATCTTCTGTTATTCGATCTTTTTTCTCCTCATCTGTAATAGCATCTTTCGACTTGACAATTTCCCCTAGGAAATAAAATATTGCACTTTCTAGTCTATCGTGAGTTAGCAGATATGCATTATTGGTTACCTCTAGATAACTTCGAATACCCTGCATGGATGCCAGGAGATATCCCAAGTCTGAGGTAAAATCAAAAAATCTAACAGTGGAGTCATTACCTCCATAAGTTAATTTTGATATCCTAAGATCTTCTTTGTCATAATTCATTTGAGGAAAAGAGAATATTTCCATATCCTTGCCTTTACTAGGGGCTTCTCTAGCGACCTTACCTTGCGAGAATGAAAGCGTTGTCATGTGGTTCAAAGGATTATCTGCAAACTCTTTATAAGTTTCTGTTAAAGATTTAGAACCCCTTTCTGCGTAAAGAGTTGGAGATTGACTATACATGTGTATGTGTTGTCCAGGCTCAGGAAATAAAGTGTTTAGCTTAGATAGAAAGTTCTGTATGGTTACCGCTAGTTCTTCGGTTTCGGGACTATCCCACGTAAACACTAGTAATCCTCTGCCGTGCATTCTATCTTCTCTCTCCTCCTTGGACAGGTCAAAGTACTTTTCCTTCACGGGCATGGCAGCAACCCAGCCTTCTTCCATCCCAGTGGCTTTTCGAAGCATCTCCTGGAGGTCTTTATCTTGCTCAACGGCGTTCTTGTCGTAAGCATTTAATGCTCTGCCTATGTCCGTGTCTTCCACTAGGTTCCAGCCACCGGTGAGGGTTGCATCAAATTCATACCCTCCCGTGCTAACCCTAATACTTGCGGAATTACTAAAGTTACCCTGTTGACCTTTTAGGTTAGAATATGTATTTACGATCTTCAGATCTTCGGCATTATCTATATCTACGAGAGTCAGCCCGTCAGGAAGATTATAAGAAGGGATAAACTGACCTCTTTGAACAGGAACATTCATAGGTGCAGTGTCATAGAGTTCTCTTCTTGCCTTGTTTAATTTGTTGTAATCAGCGAGTGCGCCACTTTTAAGTTGATCCGGGTGGATCAACTTAACCTCAGTCTCTCCGCTAGTATCTCCTAGTTTAGAAAAAACAATTTTGTACATGTCGCCTTTCTTTTTGGCATCGGTCACCTCTACATTGATTCCAAGGTACTGAAAGATTTTTTCAATTCCCTCGATATAGAAAGCGTCTTTATCTTTAATGCTTTGATATTTTCCATAATTCTTAGAAGTATGAGCTTCAAGAAAACCTTGCAATGCATCCCCTACAAATTTCGAAGGGAAGGTGTCAATGTTAACGTCTGTTAAGGGAAGGTTTGCTGACATCCTTCCTAGAAGTGTGGTAATAACCTCGGCAAAGTCTACCTCGGGAGGTTTGGGGAAGTTCAAAGACATATCGTTATTATGTCCTCGTTCGCGGTTCTCAAATTTAATTTCGTGTCTAGCACTTAAAATTCCTCGAGAATAACTATCAAACATAGAAATATCACCTATAGCAGTAAGTATAAGGGTTTTTTCTTTTCCAGACGAGAAATTATACTTTACATCAGAAACCTGCGCAAGATGAATTTTAGAGAGTCCGTCTTCTTTCTCCCTTCCATAGCCCCACTGAATTAAAACTTTAGGCATTATAAGAGCATTACCGGGGTCCTTTTTCTTAAGATCGGGATAGTAACGGGAAAGAAAATTTCTAAAGACTTTTTCTACAGACTCTAAAGGATTTATAATTTCAATCTTATAGGTCAAAGACGTGGCTCCTTTTTCCCCTGCCATAAGTGTATACTCAAACTTCTTTAACTGGTCAGATATCGAAAGCACGTCAGCATCTTTACTGGCGTCAAGTAAAGCTATGTCCAAGAAGAACGGTTTTTGAGGAGCTAAGAGACCCATAACTTAGTCTATAATAGGTATAAGTATTTGTTTTCCTGGGATTAATTGTTCGAAAGGGTCAATAATTTTATTTGCGGCACAAATAACCCACCAGAAATCAGGAGTACCATACACCTTGAAGGATATGAGATCGGGACGTCCTTCCATTCCAGCAGGAATAATAGCAACTTTACTTGGAGACTCTGATAAAGTATTTACAATATCCCCCCAAGATTCAGAGGAAATAAGATCAACTACAGGAGTGTCTCGAAAACTTCTTTTGATTGGAGAATACTTGGAATACCTAGAAGTGCTTTTTGCCATTTTACTTAATCACCAATATGGTGTCCCATCCCGGAGGATTTATAATTGAATCTTGCTCAGATATTCCTTGGGAAAAGCTTTCTAAGGATAAGGATAAATCTAGTTTTCTAGGCAATAGTCCTTGCTTCGTATTTTCATACCCAGCTTTTTCGTCATACCTAATGTTGTAAGATCTTAAGATATACTTTTCAGTTCCAGGATACAGACTGCCAAATTTCAATCTAATCTCAGGAGGACCATTTAAAATATCGTTAGAGTTGGACCGAACTACACCTGCTTTTACACTTTGAAGTGAGTTCATGATGTGAAGCCATAAAGTATTGTGAACCGAAGCTTGGCTAAACACGTCCTGATACTTAGTAGCGGCAATCTCAACATTCCCTGTAGGAGGGAATACTGGGGCTGGAGAGACTCCTTGACCCATAACACCGACATCCCAAGGGTTATTCAATTCAGGAGCTCCCTCTGCGTGGGCGTCATTAGCAATCATATTGTTCCAATCTTCTCTGTTTTGTTCCGCCAGGGTAACATTTTGCTCCAACATTTTACCTCCTCGAAGAGCAAATTGGAGGTCGGTAGAGGCATTTTCAATTGCGCCATGGATAAAGGTCTGGACGTTTGTGTAAGTTATGGAAAAGTCTACTTTTACCTTTCGCGGAGATGCTCCTGTCCACATTCTCCACGGCTCGTTTCGATTCATAATCTCGTTACTTACATATTTTGCCTCTCGAGATTCAGAAATCTTCGGGTTTTCAAAGAAAGGAATTTTAAAAACTATGTCTTGATCAGTATCAAATTCAAACATTAAAAATCCTTTATCTTCCAATTTTCGATTAAAGTCGGGCTTATTGTAAGGACCTCCTCGACCAAAAATGGCATCGAAAATAGCATTAGTAGCTAACCCTACACCTTGGCGTTTTAGCTGGTCCCCAATATCCGGACCTAAACCTATACTCATTCCACCAACAGTGGGAATCCTAGGGATCATACCTCCAAAGGTTTGGCTTAAGAACCCAAACATACTTCTTCCAAAGGTGGAATTATTAGAAGGTAAAGGTTGTCCCCTGTGGTCTTCAATACTCTGACCTAAGTTTCTATACCAGTCGGTTACGGAATCTCTTTGAATTGACATTTTTATTTATTCTCACTCACAGGCATACCAAAAGTATTATTATCCCCTTGAATATCGTGGAGATTTGCTAGGAGCTCATGGCTTTTTGCGTTATCTTCCGCTGACCTGTTATTTATCTCGTTCCATACGGCATTAGCTTGTCTCATATTTGCAGCAATTGATTGCAACTGTATAAGCTGTGGACTTTTGTTTGAAAGGGCATCGGCAGTTCTTTTTCTTTCTTCCTGAGCTTCATCCTCTTTTCTATCCCTCTCGGATTTACTTCCGAAAAGACTAGTGAGCCCTCCAAGAATCACGGGAAGTGCGAGAGAGATTCCTATTCCAATAGGACCTCCAAGAGCGCCCATAGCGAAACGACCACCAAGGGCCTTAGCCCAAGCGACCTTGCCTTGACCGACCTTAGGCGCAAGGCTTTTCATAAAACCTTTTCCTTTTTCCCAGAATCCCTTCCCAGCCCCCCTAAACCCCTTCTCTGCGATGGTTCCCCGAAGGCCAAGGAGGGGACTGGTCATGGCCTGCGCCATCACTGTCTGAAGAACTTTCATAGCAGTAAGTACCAATATAGCTTGACTAAGATACTTCACTATTGGTCCTAAGTATTTAACCACTTCGACTGTGAGCTTGGCGACGGCGTTAAGCGTCTTCAACACGCTTTCTTTCACGGGAGTAAATATCAGGCTTAAATTCTGACTAAGGTCATTCTGCAATGCCAGTAGATTTAACTCTTCTAATGCTTTCTCATCAAGTTTATGAAGTGGATCTGCTAGCTTGTCAGCCAGAAGAATGAAAGAATCGTTTATACCCCAACCTTTAGCGATAGCGTCTTTCATAATACCTGCAGCTGCACCTCCTCTTACCCCCCCTGTAATAGATTTTACTGTCTGCATAGCCATTTCTACACCTCTTGTTATTTCTTTAGGGTCTTGGGAGGCAAACATCTCCAGAGGAACCCCAAGCCTGAGAAGAAGTTTATTAGATTCTTCAGTTCCTGCGGCTAATTGGTTTATTACAGATTCCAGCGCACCTTGTGACCCCTGACCTACTCTTCCTTGTAATTCAGTAGTTGCCTGGGTTATAGCCGTGGCAACTTTTGGTCCATAAGCTGCTGATGCAGACTCAAGAGTTTTTCTTAAGGCTCTCATAGCGGAGATCATCGCGTCTCCTGAGATTCTATAGGCTGCTGCGGTTTCAACAGCACCTTTTAAAGTAGCTTGAGATTGCCTAGCATTTACTCCTAGTAGCTGAGTATTGTGAGCCAAGAACTGCGCTGCCGCTTTAGTATCGAGATCTAGAACTTTTAACTGACCTATCAATACAGCGGAAGACTTTACATTTGTTCGAAGTCCAGCGGTAAATGTATCCGCTGCAGCGGCTACAGCTTTTTCAAAAGTTACACCTTGTATATTTAAAGCTTGAGTATGTTGATTTAAACCCCTACCAGTAGCAGCCATCATTGACGCCAACTTATTCTGTGCCTGCATTCCTGCTCTAAAAGATACTTCGAGCGCATGGGCTACGGCTGCCACGGCTCCAAGCTTTTCAGGAAGCGCAGATTTGACTGCCTTAAATACAAGATTATCTACGGAATAACGGAGATCCCGCATTCCTGCTTCTAATCCTAAATACTCGCGATCTTTCTTTCCTTCAGCCATGGTTTAAATTATCGAGATTCTTCTAGTTCTCGTTCCAAGTATATACTTGGATCAACTACATGAAAATCCCGACGATATTTTACATTGTATATTCTGTAGTAAGCCTTAGGCGCTAAAATTCCAAGAGCTTTAATATCCCTCCAGGTTATAAGTTTTCTGGTTCCTAGTCTCTTTATTAAAAAAGCTGTCATTGCAGGTGATAAATTATTCAGTACAATTCCTGCCATATACTGATCTCTGTTCTTAGCTCTGAACAATCTCTTATTGTTCCTACGTACATTTATAATCAAAGGCTGTCCGATTTTAGCCGTCTTGGAGTTGTAAGTGAAGGTATACAAATTACCTGCAGCAGATTCCACTTTACGTGGATTCATAAAAGGACGAGCTTTCATTCCGTCCGGTAAAGATTCTGTAATATTTTTCGCCATAATCGTTAAAAGTTTACTTTAATGCAATATATTTATATGATTTATCCTAGATCAAAAAACGGAAACACAGAAAAAAGATTAAATAGATCTGATAAAATCTAAAAAAAATACTATAAAGATATAGAAAAATGAGTGAATTCGATTCAGAGTTAGAAATCCATGAGTTTTTGGAGCAGGTTGATTATGCTCTAAGCTCAAGATTTACAGAAAAATGGAGACATAGGTTCTCTGCTCACTTTATATCTATCTTCCAGGAATACTTATTAAAAGCTATGAAGAATAGAAAACCTGTAAAGAAGTCTACAATCGTTTCACAGTACACTAAAAAATTTAAGTATTCCGAAAGAGAAGTTCTTGAATTCTTTAGAGAGATTGATTTATCTCTATACTGTCCAGCTATAAAACTTGATTAAGGTTTTTTACGTGGGTATTTTTCTTTTTCTTTAGCCTTAGCTTCTTCCAGCATCTTTGAGGTTCCTCCAAATTCTGGACATAGGTCTTTGAAGCTACACCAGTCACAAAACTGATTCAGGACAGGTTTAAGGTCTTGAGACTTCTTTTTTCTAATCTCCCAGATTTTATCCTTTAGAGTCCTGAGGAAAGCATTAACCTGAGTAGGTCCATAACTAATAGCTACCAGCTTATCCAAGTGTGGATAGTAATGTGAAACTGTAATGTCAGAAAAAGGAACATTATACAGTTTGTGGATTGCATAAGCATACATGAGCATCTGAGGGTCTTTAAACAATGACCTTTTTGAAGCTGCTTGTCTAGAAGTCTTATAATCAATTACTAAGTATTTGCCAGTTTTTCCTTTGATTACACGGTCAATGATTCCGTTTATAGCAAAATCATCAGTCATCTTAATTTCAAAAGGAAGTTCTGTACTTACATTTTCCTCTAGCTGAGCGTTAAACTTGAAGAAGTTCTCCAGAATTTTATCCATCTGAGCCTCCTTCTTTCTGTCCGAAAATTTATAATTAGGACGAAGCTCCTCAGCGAGCCTCCGAAGTTCATCTACTGATTTAGCCTCTACACCATCCTCCAGAATCTTGTGCACGTAAGATCCGAATTGAAGAGCGTTGGTATTACTGTTAGGGTTATAGAGGTCTTTCAAATAATCTACGTATCTGAACTTGTAACGCTGACGACATTCATCGTAGGTTTTTAATTTACTTGGGGAAACTTTTGAAATAAACATGGTCTGTTGTTCTTTAATATGTTGTGAACCCCCATTAATGTATTTATGAAGATTCCTCCTAGTATTATTAAAGAGTATATTGCTGATAAATTCCAAGATTATCATGTAGCGGGTGAGGAATTTATCGTGAATTCTTTGTTTTTTGAGGATTCCAAGAAACATATGTCTGTTAATGGAGAGACTGGGTTATGGCAGTGTTTCAAGTCTAAAGAGAGGGGGAGTTTTGTTCATTTAGTATCCTTCATAGAAGGTATTTCCTATGATGAGGCTTCGGTTAAGGTGATGAGGAGACTGGTTGATACGCCAGAGCTATTGTTCTATACTCCTCAAAAATCTAAAGCTCCTGACCCTCTAAACTCTTTGGATATCCAGAATGAGCTAGAGCACTTTAAACTTTTAGACTATGATACCAGCAGATTCTCAGAGTCCCTGATAGAGAAGTTGGCTTGTAAAATGATTAGGTCTAGAGGTTTAAAAGACCAAAAATTCTATGTTGCTACAGGAGGGAAGTATGTAAATCGTCTCATTATTCCTTATGAGGATATGGGGGGGCTTTACTATTTCCAAGCTAGAAACATATTGGGGGGAGGTATGAAGTATCTTAATCCTACTCATAAAGAGCACGGCGTCAAATCCTCTGAGGTTCTCTTTCCTTTTGATTGCTTCGAATCCTATGTGGTAGTTGTAGAAGGTCCCCTGGATGCGATTGCCCTTCAAAGCCTAGGTGTTAATGCTACCAGTATTCAGGGAAGCTTCATGTCTCATGCACAGTTAAAAGAGTTAGATGGCTTTAAAATTATCCTTTCTTTTGATAATGATGCTCCGGGCAAAGAAGGAATGTTAAAATCTCTTAGACTTATTAAATCTAAAAATCTTCCTATTCCTTGGGTTGTTCAGCCTCCTGAAAGATTCAAGGACTGGAACGAGTTTACTGTCCAAGCCCCTAAGAAAGATGTGGTTATGCACATCAATAAGAACGTACGGAAGATGGGTTTCGACTTCAGGGTCAACGAACTACTAAGTTAAACTTGTCACTCATTATCGTTTGATCTAGGACTGTAGAGCTTACTTGGAGTTCGTACATACCCGTTTCCATTCCACTAGTATCCCAATTATAGGTAATTGTGTCTGCAGAATCAATTTGGACATATCCGGAAGTATCTCCCCAATCCTTAATTTGGTCATAAGGTAGACCAGTAGAGGTGTCCTCCTTCAACTTGATAATTCGAACAGCTGCATTGTTTACTACGGACTGAGTAAAAACGTTCTTGATCTCTTCGGAAATATTCCTATTGTTTACTACGTGGTCGGATTTGATTTGTAATTTTACAATGGAATTCTTATTTACGTATTTCTGCACCAAGGCGTGAGATGTAGTGACCAGTAAAGGCTCTGTGATAGAGAATATTACATCCCTGAATAATTCAAAGGCGTGTACGTAAGTTCTTGGATCAGATCCGTTTACATCTACTACAGTCCAAATATCAAAATATTTTCCTGTGGAAGAGGCGCTATTTGCTGATGCTCCTCCTGCCCACAATGCGTTAGGTTTCAGTGCTACTGCAAAGTGTCCCTCTCCATCCCCAATCCTGTAAATTGCACTGGCTGTATTCACATCGTCTCCAAATCCTGTTGGATCGAACCCTGACGAGTCGGGGAGTGTGCCAAGAACCGTCGCAGAGTTTGTAAACTCCATTTTGGCTAATGAGCTTACAGTGCTTGAATCTAGGGTTCCGCTTGAGTTTATTAGTTCGCTAGAATCTCCGTTAGTGGTATCCGCGAATATATGAACACTGCACACCTCGTAAGGATGTGCAAAAGCGCCGTTATTGATGAAGAAAAACTCCAAATAAGTGTTTCCCAAGACTCCTGGTCGGTTGTGTCTTGGGGTTACGTTGTGTCCGTTAAGTTGTACCATAGTAAATCCTTCAAGGTATTTACTGTTCTACTTTACTCATTTCTTCGGATTCTCTGTCGGACTCTTCCTTTCTTATTTTTATGTATTCTCCTCTGTCCATATAGGTCATAGTGTAGACATCTTTAAGGCTAAACCCACAAAGGTGAACTAGGATATAGGACTCCTGATACAAGGAATCTCCATCTAGCCGAGCTTCTAATTCACCGAGAAAAAATTTTCATTTAAAGGTAGTTCTGTTATTTGCTCACTATCGCACTGGAGACATCTAAACATTACCTTTGTTTCAAGTCCTGCTTTATCTCCAAAAATAGATTCTCTGATTACTGCGACATCTCTTGCCGATGTTTTTGTAATAAAGTTTTGAATAATAATACGCTCCGTGTGAGTTCCCACGCGGGTAACAAATCTCCAAAGGTTGTCCATAAGAGCGGCAGGATTATCTAGAAGAGGCTCGTCTACTGTTCTCGGGATTCTAATAGAAGCTTCTACTTCTGAGTCTGGTAACATAATTGTCATCTCAGCACTTGCGTCGTCGGAAGCATAATTAGTTCCCAACTTATCCAATTCTATAGTAAGTTCATTCTTGGTTTGGCAAGACTGGCATTCTGCTTCTATAGGATACTCAGCCCCATAAGAGATCTCTCTAAGCTTAAAAAGCAAATAACTTTTGTCTACTAAACTCATTTGGGGGTAAGGAATTCCTCTAGTACATCTGTTAAAGAGAGTAGTTACTGCATTCTTAATATCCGTCATGTTTTTGACAGATCTAAGGATTTTCTCATCCTCAAAGTTAAAAGGTCTAAGCTCAACCGTATCTCCCAAACCTTCATTGTATTTTCCTAGAGATGGTAGCTTTACAGGAACCCACGCTCCCTTGCTTTCCACCTTAGAAAGTAGTTCTGATAGGGCATCGGAAACAGAGGAATCTTCCTGGCGTTGATTGCTTACTGGAACTTGAGGAGACCCTGGATTTGATGCTTCCTGTTGGGCGGCTCCTGCTTTTGCGAGATCTAAAATTGTTTTTTCTTCTGACATAATAATGTGAGTTTTCTATCTATAATAGAAAAGAACGATAAATTTTATGAAAATTTTTATTTCTAATGTATATTCTGTACTAAAAACTAAAGAGAAAAAACTTCTCAAGGCTTTAGGAAAGAAATATAGCTGTAAAACTCCCGGATACCAATTTACCCCTTCTTATCGAAGAGGGTCTTGGAACGGAGAAAAAGAATTTTTCAGCTCCAAAACTGGAAAATTTGGTACTGGGCTGTTATATAGCATTATTGAGGATTTGAATTATTTGGAGAGGGACTTCGAACTTGTGGACAGCAGAAGCGATATCTCCTTTGGAGACTATGACTTAGAAGGGATCGAATATCGTCCGTACCAGAAGTATCTCGTTGAGGAGGCTTTAGAGAGACGAGCGTGTATCATTAAAGCTCCTACTGGAAGTGGGAAGACTATTGTTATGGGAGGACTCTTAAAAGCCTTGGAAGGTAAAAAGGGAATTGTGTTCTTTAACAAAAAACAACTTTTGTCTCAAACGCATAAATTTCTGACAGAGCATGGTATTGATGTTGGAGTAGCTTTTGGGGATGGGGTGGATATTAAGGATATTACTCTTTGTACGATTCAATCGGTGGATAAAATTATTATGTCCCATTTAGAAGATTCTGATTTTATCATGTTTGATGAGATTCATGAGTTCGCTAAAGGGAAACTGGCTACTAAAGTACTGAAATCCTTTCCTTCTTCCTCTGTCAGGATTGGAATGACGGCTACTCCCCCCACGGAAAAGTTTTCTAAATTATCCCTAACATCCTTTCTAGGTAAGGAGATAGAGTATGTCACCGCTGAAGAACTAA
>Ga0208013_1000935_pt1 | contig 14534 bp, 11 predicted proteins | sample 16_taG_FD_184091 | JGI IMG/M metagenome (GOLD analysis project Ga0208013, IMG submission 184091) | Marine viral communities from the Subarctic Pacific Ocean - 16_ETSP_OMZ_AT15313 metaG (SPAdes) (version 2) | ecosystem: Environmental > Aquatic > Marine > Oceanic | place: Pacific Ocean | collected...
ATTATGTTAAAGCACATGCAGTGTACCGAAAGGTTCATGAGATTTTACCCAGTACCGCTCTAACTCAATATTTGTGCGGTTCTTTGCAAATTCCACCAAAATTTCTCTCCTTTTGTTATGCGCAGTCTTATAGTCGGTTCATAGACACGTAAGGACAGCGTGAAAATGAGTGCCAGGGACCGGTTCCATCTCAAGAAATTTTCCTATCACGGCCAGCTTTCGATCGTCGTAAGTGATACCGGCACGGGCCTGCCCGCATTGTTGCCGCTTTTGTATCTTCAGACCTGGGGCTTGTCGAAGGCCATCAATACCGTTCAGCAACACATGGTCTCAGTTTGTCAGTGGTACAACTATTGGCAGCAAAAGCACAACAGATCGTTTGATGAGGAGTTGTTCGAGAGCTTTCAGCCTGGCTTCCCACTATTAACTCCACTCCAAGCTCTGGACGCAGCTCTTGTCGATTATCCAGGTTTCGTCATCTTCATCGATTCCGGGAAAAAGTTAACCGACGACCCTTGGCGAGAAGATTACAGGCCGGAGATCGCTGATAGAACACGGGATGTCCGTCTAAGTTGTCTGACGCAGTTTTTGCTGTTCTTGGCGAGACGTTACGTTTCATCGCGTTATACCCAGCTCACATCGAGAGAACAAATACTGACACTCGATAGTTATCGAGTGCGCTTTCATGGGGCTCGACGTGAAGCATGTGGACGACTCAATACTCGACAAGGACAGCCTTTCTCCAAAGGGTCTGAAGGGCAATTAGTCGTCAGAGAGCGAAGTCTGAACGCAGCAGAAGTAAAAGCAATCGCGCTGTGCTCCAGACCGTCGACCTCCAAACAGGATAATCCGCTGAATGCTTGGCAGAAGCACGTCGACAATAACCAAAAGTCGGTTTTACAGGTGCGAAATCACCTCATTATTAGGCTACTGCTTCATTATGGGCTGCGGATCGGAGAACTGTTGCTACTTAGAACAAAGAGCCTAGTTCCTTATGCCTCTGGATCCGGACAAGCGCTGGCAATAACAACATACGACGATGCGGGGGACCCTCGAAAAGTTGCGCCCAGGCTCAAAAATGCGTGGTCAGAGCGGTTACTGGAGCTTGCCTCCGAGGACATCAAACTCTGGGAGTTGTACGTCGATCATCTGCGAGGTATGCCCAGCCCCCCTCACCCCTTTTTACTCGTCAATACACGAAAGAATCACGGCCCTCTGTCTATGCGTGCAGCCCAGAACGTGTTTGATGATCTCTACCGAACGCTACAGCAACATTTTCCGGGGCTATGCAGTGTTGAGTTAGGCGGCACGTTGACTGCGCTCCATGCTCACATGTTCCGATTCACCTGGGCAACGGATACTTTCGAGGCTTTGGTGGAACAGGATGGCTGCGATTTCGAGACAGCAAAAGACCGGCTGCGCCAGCTCGGAGGATGGAGTCAGACAAGTCCGATGCCGCAGAAATATGCCGCCAGATACATTTCCAAGAGCGCAAATGCCGCGAATCTTCGTCGCTTAAAGGCTCAGCGTCGATTGAGCGCCCAGTCGCAAGAAAAACAAATGGAGCCAGAGTACCGATGAGGGTTTCAGTAAAACCGGGACGAAATAGCGAGCCGACTTCGGCCCAGAGTGCATCGGAGGGCAGGACGGTTCTAGAAGAGCTGCTCTCCGAAGACTTGGTTCAGGCTATTTCCCAGCGACCAATGAGAAGATTCATCCCGTTATTCGCGCCTGATCCAAATGACACTCAGTATCTCGACACTTCCGAACAATCATGGGCTTTGCGGTCATCTGGGAATAATTTTGTCTTTGACTTTGAGCGTTATGCTGAAAAAGCAGCCAAGACCGCAGGTGATGAGCGTTTCCTCGCAGATCGCACGGTTGCCATCACTCATTTGCTCCGTTGGGCAGCGGGCCGATTTCTGGGATCCTACTCACCTGCATACGCGTTCAGGCTTCTTGAGTATTGCTCGGTCATGTTCACGGGTTTAAGTGTGTTTGACTCGAAAAACTGCATCGAGCGTCTCAAGAAACTGAAGGAGCGAGACGCCTATTTCCCTTGGAAACGATTGATTGCTCTGTGTTGCGAAAATGAGCTCCCGGGATTCTCATCCGATGATTTGTTTGACCTTGAGGCGCTTCAACCATTAACACCAAGGGACGAATGGCAAGCTTATTATGATCTTGAACTGAAACTAAAACCGGCAGTCATTCGCTTCATAGAGATGGGTGTAGGTCGTGATCTTGCGATTCTCCATGATAGAACGACCAGTGAGCTCCGAGGGCTAGCCACGCTTGTCTTGTGTTTAGAGGGTGGCATGCGCCCTGCCCAGCTATTCAAATTGAAAGAAGAAGACTTCAAGAACCTGCACAATCGCTATTTCTCCATCAGCATACCGCCTGCCAAACAGGCCAAGCGGGTCGACAAGGCTCCATTTGAACTGGATTTGAGCCCGGAAGCCGGCGCCATCATCCAGGCTTTGATTGATCGATATCGGCCGGATCTGGCAAATGGCCAGCTGTTGCGGCTCCCCGATGGATCACTGGCTATGGCGAAAAGCTTCGACAAGGCTCTGAATTCTCGATTGCGAGCCTGGGCCGCCCGGAATTTCGTAGGCCCAATGCCAGAAACCGCCGAGCTCAAGGATTTCCTACGTCACCTCCCTCACCTGACGGCCTATGATTTCCGCCACCACGTAGGCCATAGCCTGGCGATGTCTGGCGCATCGGCCGATCAGATTGCCCGAGTACTTGGCCACAGCAGCACCGTGGCGGCCCGTCACTACATAGCCGCAACGCCGGAATTGGCGGTGATCAAACAAAAAGCTCTTGGTGAAAACGCGGCCTACCAGGAAATGATGGGCATGATTCTCACTGGTGAAATCGGCGAGGAATCGGATTGGCGCGGCCGGAAAGTCGCGGGCATGGTCGATAACCGTTTGTTTACAGGCATTGGTGGATGCAGTTCCAGCTCCTGCGATTTTGAGCCGGTCCGGAGTTGTTATGGCTGCAGCGACTTCAATCCCTTCTTGGATGGAGACCACGCCGGCGTCAGGGACGCGTTGAAGGCTGAGGCTGCGAGTCAGCTTGCGATTTCAGACGCCGCCGGCCAAACCCACCGAAATCCTGCCGTTATGCAACTCGAGGGCGTGATCGCCGAAGTCCAGGTGGTGATCAATCACTGCAAGCATCGGAAGGGCTGCCAGTGAAGCAGGTTATCGAGAATCTTCAGCGCTTCATCCAGGCCCGTCGGGACTATTATGAGGCCGAGATCGAGCCTGTAACTCAGCAGCCATGGAGTGCGACGACCTGGGGTAATCAAAGCACCGGTTGGCTATCCATTCGAGCGGGAAAAAGCTCAATGGCTCACACCGAAATTTCCCGCATGAAGGGATTTGAGAGCCAGGTGATCGCCGACAGGGACTATGTCGATTTCATCAAGGCAGTTGTGGTGCACCAGTATGAGAAAGCCCCGGCCAATAGAAAGCCTTCACCCCAGAGCCTACTGCTCACCCACCTGACTCTGAAACGCATTTATGCTGGCCTCAGAGCGACTCGCCAGCAGACCAATCCAATCTACATCGACACATCGGTCTTCCAGTACATCGACGAAACGCTCGTCTCTGTGGGCTACAAGAACGTCTTCGATGCCATGACGAACGCGAATACCGTCCAGCGGCTACTGATCCAGGAAGGCCTGACTTTGACAGCGCCACAGTACGAGCACAAACACACAGCCGATAACAAGAAGAACCGCGGTAAGGTCGCACGGAAAGCGGTCAAGGACGGTGTGGTTGATGACCGGTCCAGAGATGACGACGAACAAAGGCTGATCACGTTCGCCGCTCTGAAAGGCTTTGCCGCGATCACGACCAGCCCTCGCCACTATTGGGAAGAGCTGGGTTGCCGGGTGGTTGACCTTCTGTTCTGCACCGGTCTGCGAGGCGATGAAGTTCTTTTCCTCCCCCGAGGTTGCTGGGTTACGCGCCCTTTGCAGAGCAAAGAGACGGGGATGCCATTAATCGCTGCAGACGGCTCACCAATGGAGCAACACGGAATCTGCTATTACGCCGAGAAGCATGCCGAAAACCGAATCCACTGGTTCGAAAGCAATGCCGCGCCAATTGCCAGGCGGGCTTATCTTCGAATTCTCGAACTGACGAACCCGTTTCATCAGCACGCTCGGTGGCTCGTTGAATCTGGCGGAAAGCACATCCTGAACTGGAAGGAATCCACCGTTTCCGAGTCGGACCTGATCAACCAAATCATCGAAAGTAACGTTCGATACACCGAGACGAAAGATGAGCGCCCTCTCTACCAGCGCCTCCAAAATGGTGTTCGCAGTTGGGTTAAAGCCAGAAAGCTTTCGCCTATTGGATTTCAGACCAAACCCGGGGTTGCCCGGGGTAAGGTTCAAGAGCCCATATACAGTTTTGCCGACGTCGAGGAAGTGGTGCGATCGTATCTTCCGGATCCGGCAAACCCGATAAATTACGAATTCCTGGTTGGCCAACGCCGCGTCACCATGCGAATCGATGAACTGCTTCTAGTTGGCCCCAGCAGCCCCATCGGTCTGGCCCGTGGTGCTCGAGTGCTGCCCGCCGTGCAGCCGATGAAACTCGTCGATCTGAATGCCTTCATCGGCGGAAACGCAGCCAATAAAAGCGTTTTCGATGTCCGGGAGTACACAGAGGAAAACGGTGGCCGTATCGAGTGGAGGTCCCACCATCCGCGCCACAACCTGAACACGTTTTTAGCGTTAGCCGGTGTGTCAGAGCATCTGCAGGCCATGATCATGGGCAGGATGGACATCACTCAGAACCGCTACTACCAGCACCTCACGGAAAACGAGCGCCAGTCTGCCCAAAAGCGGTTGATCGAATACCGAAAAACTCCCCTGCCAAGCGCCAACCAACATGGCGATGCCGCGCCGGAGGGTACCGCAAGTTCTGCCTCTGCCCTGGCTGAACTCGGCGACACCCTGCTCACCGAACTGGTACAGGACCTCGGCATTGCTAAGGCCTCCCTGCAGGATCTCGAGCGCCCCCTACGCCAGGCGTTTCATGCCTTCGACACCGAAGAGCAAACACTGAACTTTGTTTCCACGGCCCTGGATGCCGACGTTTTGGTTGGCGAATTACAGAACGACTATAACCGCGCCAAATCTCAGGATGGCCCGGAGCATGCACAAAACTTTATCGAAACCCACGGCCGCGACTTTCACATCGTGGTAAACGGCGCCTGCACCCGCAACCTGGCACTCCATGGATGCCCCAAGAAGCTCAAATGCCTACAGGGCGGCGGTTGTGGCAATCTCCTGGCAACCGGCCGCCCGGGCGAACTGGAGGGGCTGGAGCGCAACTATACGAACATGGCAGCGCATCTGGAGCAGCTTGAACGGCACCAAGCAAACGACCCCGCTTATGAAGAGGCACTTCAGGAAAGCCGTGAGATGACGAGCCAAATGAAAATTACCGTCGAGCGTGCCCGAGAAGCCCGCGACAAGAACCTCGTCTTGCAGGTATTCCCGTCGGGATTACTCCATAACGTATCTCGCCCGGAAACCCTGGCAGACCGCTTTGCGGCTGCCCTGCCCGACTCGAATCAGCCTCAGGAGGAAAGCCATGGCGCTGCAAGGTGAAAAGCTAACCCAGGCCATCGAGCATGAACTCATGCTGATGTTGGCGTCCGGCTATGAAGAGGCGGCAATCACGCCAGCGTCCCTCCACAAAAGGCTGGTCGCAAAGACCATCATCAAAGGCAAACTCAGCTCGTTGAGCAGCCGCAGGCCTTTAATTGATCGCTATGCCAACCTTCAGATGGAGCGCGCTGGCATAAAAGGCGCCCGCGAGAAAAGTAGCGCAAAGCGAGGACGAACCCGAGCCGGTTACAAACAGCGTTACGAGGAGGCCCAAGCCGAAATACGGGTTTTGAAGAACAGGCTGGATGGGAACATATCGACCATCCTTGACCTGGTTCGATACATCGAATCGACCTCCCCAATTCCAGTGGAGAAGCTTCTCGCTGGTCACCTCCTTGAGGCCTACGCTCATTCCCATGGACAAAAACGGTGACCAGTGTCACCGTCGGGACCGAACTATGAAGTCGTTTCCTGACAGCCCAGAAAACTCACTGCAGTTTTCATTTTAATCTGAGTCGGTGCTGCATCGCGGAGACCAATGCCTCATTGGCAACGTCTGGAGACGCACAGTTGGCTTGAAAAGCCTGGAATGAGTCGGTGTCTAAGGTGATGGTTTCAGCCTCCTGGAAAACGCGGTCGGTTTTTTCAAGTATGGCCTGTTCGATAAACCTGTCCAACGTTTCGAAGCCTGCCAAAGAGGCAGCACACCGAGCACGCTGCTCCGTTACCGGGTTTAATTCCAATGAGTGTCTCGCCGAATCTTTGGACATGAACTCCTCGCAGCTACCTGACAGTCACTACGCTGTTGATGAAACCAACTGTTGCTCCCCCTGATCGGTGAAGGCAGGATCCAGTGCCACGTGTAGGACAGTCCCACGCTTGGAATTGGACATAAAACGTATTTTTCCTCCCTGCACCTCTGTCATCAATTTTGCAGAATAGGTCCCCAAGCCCGTCCCTTGTGCCTTATTGGCTGTTGTGTACTTGTCGAAAAATGTATCCCTCAAGCTGTCGGGAATGGTCCCTTTATTATGGATCATCAGATTAATTTTCGCTTTTTTGTTCAACATGATGTAGACGATATGGCCCGGTGGGGAGGCTTCAACGGCATTCTTAAGTAAATTTCGCAACAGGGAAAGACACAAACTTTCCTCCCCGAGGCAAAAGCAGTTCGGGTCGGGTCGCAGAGATAGACGGACCTGCTTTTGGTTTGCTTCACTTTTCATTTCTCGAATGACCCTTTTTGCTAATTTGACCAAATCCACGGAAGTCGGCTCAAACCGGTAGACACCTGTCTCCATTTTGTAAAGATCAAGGGTTCGGTTCACCATATTGAGAGCGTCAAAACCTGCGTCTCGCATGGTTTCCAATGCGCCCGCGACATGTCTTGCCCATGGTCCATTTTGCAACAACGCGTCGGCAGTAGAGATGATGGCGGACAAAGGGCTTTTTATGTCGTGGCGCGTCATACGTTCAACATCCTCTCGCAGGCGGGCGTTCTCCAGCAGAGTATCAATGTGGTTACGCAAGTCTTCTTTCGCGTGCCGGATTTGGATGTGTGTCGCGACGCGTGCTTGAAGCAACGTGGGGTCTACCGGTTTGGTGATGTAATCAACGCATCCCGACTTGAATCCGCGAGTAATCTCATTTGATGTTGCTTGTGTTGTCAGAAATATAACCGGTATTGCAGCTGTCGAAGGGTCATTTTTTAACTGGTGACAGACGTCATAGCCAGTTGTGTCCGGCAGCATTACCTCCATCAGGATGAGGTCTGGTGCCTCAAGAGCACGAACCATTTCCAAGGCTTCCTCTCCACTGATTGCGGATCTAATTTTATGAAACTGCTTTAGGATGGGCGCAACGGATTTTTCCATCGCTAAGTCGCCCACCAGCATTACCGTGGCGCTTCCAAAATCGTGACCAAATGCCTCGTTCGGTGTTTCCTGAGTTTCTTCCGCAGCTGGGATGATTTCTGCCGGGCCAGCGTGTTTAACCTGATTCGTAATTTTGTTGACCCGATACTGGAGATCCGCGTAGGTAAAAGGCTTGATAAGGAACTGGGTAACGCCTTCTTCGATCGCCGCGCTGACCAAAGTCCTGTCGCTTTCGGCCGTCACCATCATAAAAGGAATGCTGCGCCAGGCAGGTGTTTTTCGTATTATTTTCAGCAGTTCCATGCCATTCATTTTTGGCATGTTGCTATCAGAAATTATCAAATCAACGCGATTGGTGGCTAGCAGAGCTAGTGCCTGCTCACCGTTTTCAGCAAGCGAAACGTTGTTCAGCCCCATCAATCGAAGACTATCTTTCACCATTTTCCGCATAGCGGCGATGTCCTCTACAACTAAAATGGACATTGACTGAGAAGGAAAAACCATGCGGATCCCTTATTGGCTTGATGTGGTTCGGTGAGGGTGTGTAGCTGTTCTCGGAGGTACGCTTGGCCCATTTAGGCGCGTTAGTCCGAAGTTGCACCCAGCAATGGAGCGGATGACCGTCGAGGATTGAAAGGGAAAAACTGTCCTGGCTATGTTGGTATAATCGCTGGTACCGACACCAGTTATCCATAACCCGTTAAGTGGCGGGGTAACGATTCTTTGCACGTCGTCGGACATATACCAACTCCTGAAACGCCGAAGTTCAGAATCCCCGCATTTGTCTACATTTTGTCTCTAGCTTAGTCACAGCAATTTTAGAACTCAAATTTCCAGCCAGCTGTTCCGGTGGTTGATAATTTAAAGTGGCAGCCCTGATGAAATTCGGGGCAAGTGATACGCTCCAATCTTGGCAAGGTAGTTGTTGGTTCAGGCCAAAGGTGCTTCACCTTATGGTCGGCCTGTCGATTAACCCAGTTGACCAACCTCAGCGTAGTGGCTGGGTAAACCGAGGACCGTTTTCGATGTTGCGCCGTCAGTGTTTGTGTCGGGTTTGAGAAAAATTCCGTGTTTCTAGGCGTCAAAGCAGAGCCTAGGTGTTCTGACAACAGGGAGCCGTAACATTTCGTTACGCAGCTTTGATTCTTTTTTGAACTACGCTTGTCAGTGTTTGATCGTGAAAAAGCCACGAAGGACGCCGATACCGTGAGCCAATGGGCTCCATAACTGAAGGCGAAGGTACTACCTAGAATTCGTAAAGACTCATTTATTCACAAGGCAGTCAAATGAATAGAGAGAGCAGTAGCTATCTTCCTACCCTCGAAAACATATGGCACTCCGAAAAATGGCCACAATTGTCGGGATTGGCTAGAGCGGTTTGCAGGCTACTCGTTATTATTGTTCTATTAACCGCTGGAACCTGGGTTGTTTTCGCCACCGGAGGCACCGGTTACGCATATCCTTACGTCATTCTGGTACCGATACTGTTATCCGCTGTTTGGTTTGGGCTGCCCGGGGCAGTGCTCTGCGCGATAACGGGAGGTATTCTTATTGGCCCGTGGATGCCCCTTGATGTCTCAAATGGCACGTCCCAGTCAATGGACAACTGGCTGGCACGAATCGCTTTCTTTCTTCTCATTGGAAGTTTTTCAGCGGGACTTTTTCAAAGCCTGAAACTAGCCAATGAACGCAGGCTTCAGGCGCTCGAAGTCGATCACAAGACCGGACTTCGGACGCAAGCTGCCCTGACACGAGATATTGAAAGATTGCTTCGACGGGCAAGTCAGGATAAGGCTCCTTCGGCAGCGATACTCTTGGTGAGGATGCAGGACTTGTGGGAGATTTTGCAGTCCTTGGGCGCTGACACTGCTGAACAGGTGGTGAAAGACCTGGCTGAGCGTATCAGTCAAAATATACAAATACCCCACCAGATTTATCGATTCAGCAAATCCGAGCTGGCGATTTTATTCTCCGTTGTTTCGTGCAACGACGTGGACCGCCAAGAGGAAGTGGGCTCTGTTTTCGAAGTTGCTCAGAGGGTTGGTGAAGCGGAAACCATTGTCAAAGGTATTTCGCTCCGTGTCCAGATTGTTGCCGGAAGCTACCTTGTTCGAGAAAACGATCAGAATCCCGAGATTGTTATCAACCGCGCAAGAACTGGTTTGTCGGTAGCAATTGAGAATAATGTTCCCTACCGCCGTTACGATCCGATGTTCGACCAAAAAACTGCAGAGCGTGTACAGCTCATAGCGCGGGTCCGCGATGGGTTAGAGAATCAGGAGTTTCAGCTATTCTACCAGCCCAAAATATGTATGCGGTCCGGCCAACTCGTCGGTTCAGAGGCTTTGCTGCGCTGGTTCGACCGTGAAAACAGAATGGTTATGCCTGGCCTGTTTATGCCCAAGGTTGAAAGTACGACGCTGATAGATCCTGTGACGCGCTTCGTGATTGCTAGAGCATGCGAAAATATGAGGTCGCAGAATCTCATGCCGGTTAGTGTCAACTTCGCAATCAACAACTTGATGAATCCCTCATTAATTAATGATCTGGGGAGGCTGGTTTCTTCATACGGCGTAAGTCCGGAATGCCTTGAAATTGAAATTACGGAAGGCGCACTCATCCAGGATCCTCAACACGCAAAAGAAGCCGTCGCGAGTCTTCGGGACCAGGGTTTTAAAGTCAGTCTGGATGATTTCGGCACAGGCTATTCTTCGTTTCAGTACCTGACACATCTGCCGCTGTCCGGATTGAAAATTGACCGGGCTTTTGTCAGTAATCTGGAAGTCAGCGCAGAGGCTCGGACGATCATGGAATCCATGATCTCTATGGCCAAAGCATTAAAACTCGAGGTAACGGTAGAGGGTATTGAGACAGAGCAACAAAGGAAAATAGTTACCGATTTGGGCGCAGACCTGGCTCAGGGCTTTCACTACTCGAGGCCTCTTGCCTTACCTGAGTATCAGCAGTGGGCAAAAGACCGCAAGCGCCTAAAGGCTGACCGACATTGATCTTTTCGCGACTTACAAGGGTTGGCACCAAGGCAGGCGGGCTTTGCAACTTGTCGATCATCACCTTTCCAGAAGACGCGATTACGCCCGGCTCCCTTGGCACCGTAGACCGCTTGGTCTGCGCGTTTCAAGGCAGCTTTTAGTGAGGATATGTCGACATCAACCAACGTCACCCCCAGCGAGACCGTATAGTGCAGTTTGCCATCATCACAAATATCCAGATTAACCGGATCGCAAACACCCGTTCAGGGTCAGCGCAAAAACAAGACGCACCCGATTTACGGATACCCTTATGCTGATTCCCATTCGTCTACATCAAAGGTTTTAAGGTTTGCCCGCCGGTATTTTGCTATTAGTCCCCACATATCTCGCCCAAGGTAACGATGGCAAGCCCACTGCCAAGAGCGGCTACAACCTCCACCTATCATCATTAAAGGGAAATCACACTGAGCTTCTCTGTGCTCTGCAATCCTACGAAGTGTTTTCTTGTCAATTCGGCTCATCTTAGCGAGCCCATTTGGATGGGTGTGCCAATCTCCAAGATATGTCATTAGGCCTGATGATTTGAGATAGATTTCTTCTAGCTGCTCGCATTGCCAATCGTGGTCAGGCTCAAAATGAATGAAATCATGTCTAGCGTTGGGGCCGGGCCCGGTGAAAGCGCAAATAACGGGTATGCCCTTTTCTGATGTATAACCCGCGAGTACGCCACCGGTTTCATAGGGGAAAGCCCGGTCGGCCTCTAATTCCATGCCCTCGACGACTGAGCAGCTCGCCCATACCGTCTCTCTCACGGGGAACACCGGTTACAGTGCTGATGTGCTCCCAGTGAGCTGGTTGTCCATCGAGGGGCGAGAGAGACACCAGTCTTTTTGTCCCAGAAATCACCAACTGCCACGTCCCAATCGAAATCGGGATATCTGCTTTCGTCGTTATCCGACAGCGTCGCTATGGCCAAACGACATCCCAGAACCACCACTTCCTCACTATCGATACCGGCTCCTATAAACGTTGCCTGGGCGCATCCGCCCGGTTGTATATCCTCTCCCCCAGAATCAGCCGGGGGCTCTATGGTCTTGTCGCCCAGCGCGTATTGAAAGCAATGCCAGCAGCCTTTTGTTTTGCCAGGCACTACTCTGCCCAGAGTCCCACCCGCCGCACCATGTGTTGTGGTAAGCCATAAGTAAGGTTTTTCCATGCTAGCAGTGAGGTCCGCAATGAAATGATTAACGCGGTAGCTAGCGCTTGCATCAATCACCAGATCAGCGTGACCAACCAGGTGCTCTAAGACATCCCGGTCGGATTGCTCCCGTGCTCCATGAGGCAGCCCAATGTTCACATAATGTGGTTGGACCCGAGTGTAAGGGTAATTCGTTTCGATAAAACCAGCTATTGCATGAGTTTTTAATAGGCCTGCAGCTTGCCACCCCAAGGCCCACCGGATCGTATTACCGACTTGGACAACATCACGGTCAATAAGATGCAATTCACCGACCCCGGCACTGGCCAACTTAAGAGCAAGGGAAGATCCTAGACTGCCCACTCCAATCAAAACGACTTTTTTGTCTCGAACACTCTGCAAAAAAGGGGCGCGCATGAGCCATGCTTCTTCTCCACCCCAATCTGGCCTGACAAATGCGGTGCGCAGCCGAGAAGGCCTCGATTTTCGTGCACCTTGCTCAACTCTGATTGCAATGAAAAACCAGTCATCACGGTGCTCTCTCCATTCAACTTCGTCTTCGTAGACAAAACCAATAATAATGACTGTTCCTGTCTTTGCTTTCGCAAGACGCTTTCTGAAGTCAATAATGCGGTCTTTGGCATTTTGGATAAGCTGAGTTTGCAGCTCTCCTGCGTCTTTGTCTTTGATGGCAGCAACATCAGGAGGCCCCGGCAACCTCATCCAAAACGCCTTATCGCTATCAGTGAAAACCGGAGGACTCGAAACCCCTGCCAATATAGGCTTGCCTTCAGAGTCTTGTATTTCCTCTATCGCACCGTTTACCACCACGGCTGGATTATCAACTTCTTCGGGCAACTTCCTTTTCTTCAATTTCAGATATCCATGAGAGATGGTCGGACTGGGCGAGGAGTCGGGGACCACAATCGATGAATGAGGATGGCTTTGAAGAAAAGCGGAAAATGGCTCGCCGATATGATCTTCAATTTCTGCTTGTAGGTCTGGGTTACCGTTCTTCTGGTTCGTAACGTAAATCTGCGGGAACTGGTCTTCAACGAGAGTTGCCAGCCTATCTACACCCGGTCGCCAGTCCTCGTTTTCCCTCTCCAACAGGCAAAGATTGCGATTCCAGGGGTGTTGGTGGCGAGTAAAGAAATGGTTCTTCACCGTCACCTGTGGCGGAAAGTAGGGGTAGCTATCCGGGTACTCTGCCGTGAGCTCAAAAGCTACCCCCTCGTGCGTCACCTGTAGGTCTATGACCAGGCGTCCTTGTTCCTGGTCATCTTTTCGGATTTCCCACTGGAAGTCTGAGGCTCTTAGCGCATCCAATTCTGCCTCGAATTCTTGAGGGTAGTTCTGCCACCAGCTAGTCATAATTATCCCACCGGGCGGTGACCGGGCGGTTTGGGGGCACCTTCACCGGGATTTGGCCGATTTCCCGGCGGTCCAGGTGGCACATCTGGATGTTCCGGTTTATTGGGGTTGTCAGGTTTTCCTTTACTCATAGTGCTAAGCCTCGCTGTTCAACTTACAAGAAATGTGTAGTGATCAAGAACTTTGTCACCTGATCACAAAGCAACTTTACGCTCAAACTTTAATCGATGCAATACTTTTTATCACGTCATACATTTTATGACGTGATAAATTGTGGTGGTAGGTGCTAAGCTGTTTCAAACACCGTGAGCGATATTGAAATGACTCAACAGCGTGACATCCAGCGAGAACGCCTGTTTTTTATTGAATTTCTTGCGATTTTTTCGGGCCAAGTGAGCCGAAAAGACCTCGTTACGAGATTTGGAATCAGCGAGCCAGCTGCCACTAAAGACCTTGCTCTGTACGGGGACCTGGCACCAGGAATGTTGGAGTATGACCTTCGTAAAAAAGCCTATTTGCTTGGTGGTAGTGAGGAGGATGCCCTTTTTAAGCATGATGTTAATCAGGCTCTTTTTGCGCTGGTCGGCGAGAGAGCTATCGCTTTGGGGCATGACAGAGCTAGGCGGCTTGAAGGTTGGGTAAGCGGAAGCATCAAGCGAGCATTGCCGTTAGGTTTGGTGTCTACCATTACACGATGCATCTACCTAAAGCGGAAAATGACTGCCACATACTTGTCTTTGAATAGCGGTAAAAAGACTCGTTTCCTATCGCCACTCGCTCTTGTCCATGACGGATTGAGATGGCATGTCCGCTGCTTTGACGAGCAAAACGCCGACTTCAGAGACTTTAACCTTACCAGGTTTTACAGTGCTAAGTCGGATTCCCTGTCTGATGCTTCTCTTGCCCACGACGAAGCATGGAATACAGAAGTCACCTTAGAGTTATCCCCACATCCCAAAGCCGAATTTCCAGATACTATAAGCCTTGATTATGCTATCGAAGGAAAAGTGAAGACAGTTCAATTAAAAGCGTGTTTGGTCGGATACTTCTTGCGGGAGTGGAATATTGATTTCTCTGATGAAGCAAAGGGCAACCCAAGGGCCCAACATCTGTACTTAGCCAATAAAATGCAGCTCCTTGGTCAAGGCGTGCCGGAGTGGGCGCTAAAAAGTGACCTGGATGGCGAACACCAATAAGCCCGAGAGGCCATCAGGTTTTACCCCGTTGCCAGCGTTTGCGGCAACCGGGATTCTTCTATCGCAGTGCCAGCCTTTGTTTAGCAGGCAGCAGCAACCAACGCTCAGCGGGTCGAGTAAGTTCATGAGAAGAGCGATTTTGATGCTGCATGAAGTATCTGGTGAACCAATCCCAGCCGCTATAGAGCTAGGCCGTTGTTTAAGTGAGATTTATTGGAGTTAGTCTAGTTCAATGAACAACACCACCGCGTATAAGTTAAA
>Ga0208013_1000940_pt1 | contig 14497 bp, 13 predicted proteins | sample 16_taG_FD_184091 | JGI IMG/M metagenome (GOLD analysis project Ga0208013, IMG submission 184091) | Marine viral communities from the Subarctic Pacific Ocean - 16_ETSP_OMZ_AT15313 metaG (SPAdes) (version 2) | ecosystem: Environmental > Aquatic > Marine > Oceanic | place: Pacific Ocean | collected...
TGATAGAAATGTAGGTGTAAGACTACCTGGTTATGCAGGATCACTTAACTTAGCATTAGAAGTTGTACCTGGTATTGGTCCAACCGCAGCTATACCTGCAGGATTTTTCTTAGAAGGAACACCTAAATTTACAGAAACACAAAAGTTTTTGTTTCCATTTGGTTTACCTACAATTAAAACACCTGGAGACTTAGTACAAGAAATAGGTATGCCTGCGTGGTTAAAGAATGGTGTTAGAGCTATGTTTATGTTTAGTGAAGACGCACCTCCAGGAGAGCTATCACGTATAGCTGCTAACTCTACTATTGACGTATATCGTGTACTTAAAGCTAACGGCGAAGATGATATGACACCAGAACAACAAGATCAACTTTTAAAGAAAGCAAGAAGTATTGCTAAGAACTTAACTAAGATAAAGGCATTCTCACAGTTCGTTGGACCTACAGGATTAAACCCTAGGTTTGATATTGGAGATCCACGTAATGCAGGTGCTATGTATTCAATGCAAATACTATCTGATAGATATAGAGAACTTATAGAGACACCACCTAAAGATCCTGTAACAGGTAACTTTTTATTTGCGCCAGGAGATAATTTCTCTGCTACTAAATACTTTATTGATGAGTATGGTTTTAACCCACTAGATATAGCAACACCTAAGTCTGTAATTATAGAACCTAGACCTGTTGATGAACGTGGTGTACAGTTTGAAAAAGAAAATCCAGAGTTGTTTGAACAATATCCACTTACAGCATTTTATGCAGTACCTAATGGTGGTGGTGGTGCATTTGACTATGAAGCATATACAAGGTCTATATATAACGAACAACGTGAACCATTAACACCAGAAGAATGGGTTGCTACACGTAACCAACGTTTAGGTGCTTTTGCAATGGAAAACAAAAGAGTTCAAACATTACAACAGTTTGATATAACAGATCCATTTCAGAACAAACAACGTCAAAGAATATTAGCTATACACAGAGCTGCAATGCAACAAAGACTACCAGGTTTTGGTTCGACTATACCTGGGTTACCACAAAGAGGAACACTAGATGATCAATTTAATGAACTAAGTAATTGGAGAAAAAACTCTAAATTAAAGAATACAGATACAGGTAGATCTGTAACAAAAGTATTAGACTACATAGGAATACTAGAAAAGAAATCACTAGGTCGAGGATTGTCTTCTTCAGGTTGGAGAACATCACGTACTATGTTGTTTGAAAGACAACAACTACGTGAATATATTGCAAAACAAGCAAGAGATAACGATGATTTCTATGTTATCGCACAGAATTTATTGTTACCATTATTCCAAGAGAGGACACAGTTCTTAGAAGATTTGGAGTATGATTATGATACAATGGTTGAATACGGTGCGTATTTGCCCGTACAGCAGGGAGAAGCGTGACAGAAGAATATAAACAAGCAATTGTTGACAGTATAAAAGCACAGAGACAACTAGATGATAGTTCAGAGTTTGCTAAAGAATTAAATGCTTTAGTTAAAGAGGGTGTGTCTGATAGTATGTTTATGGCTAAAGTGAATACTGCATTATCAATATTTGATCAAAGCATAAACAAAGAAGGAGAAACTGGTCTAGGTACTAATTTAGTTACAAAGAAAGTAATACAAAATTCTCTTAATGAAGCTATAGCTGCTGCACCACTAGAAGGTCCCGTACAAGGATATTCTCCTGGACAATATACACCGTGGTTAGTGAATACACCAGTAGACGTAGTACAAAACATACTTATGGGATTTGATATGTCTGCAGGGGTAGAAGCAGGCGGAGAAGACAGCGAAGCATACTTTGAATTTCTTAAAGGTAAATTAGACGAATGGTATGACACAACTGGGCAGATAGGTGCAATTGTTAAACCAGGTGGTGGTAAAGGTTACGTATTGTTCTCATCAGAAGACTATGACAGATTTAAGAAAAATGAGGACTTACCATATTCAACTTTACAATTGTTTCGAGAAAAAGATCCTATGAGAAGTAAAGTACCTAAAGTAGGATTTAGAGCAGAGCCAACAGTATTGTATGAGCCAATAATGAGTGGAGAAGAAGGTAATTACGAATTTAGTGGAGAATATTTTTCTTACATAAAAGATATAAAAGAGAACGGCGAACCTTTAACAATTAAAGACGCGGGTGGTGCGGTAACTAAAATTAATAATGCTACGGGAAATATAGAAAAATTAACAGTTACAGAGAGTGAACTCAATTCACTTATGGACGGGCAACTTGATGGTGGGTATACTATAATAGAAGGTCAAGAACCTGATGAGATTAATAATGCAGTAGATACTCTTATGGCACGACAAGATTACAATGTAGGTGGATTGTTTGGTGGTATTACACCAGGTTACACAGTTTATAAAAACCCAGATCTTGCTTCTGTTTTTGAAGATGGAAAAGAGTTAACACCAGGAGATTTAGCAGCAGAAACAGTAACGCTTAGTGCAGAAGACGCAGCAAGTAGATACGGTGGTCAAGATCATATACAAATAGGTTACAACATGTTGCCACAAGAACGTGTCCAAGTACAAACAGATTTACTACAGGCAGGTTATCTTAGTTATGATGACTGGTTTTTTGAGCAAGGAACATGGGGATCTAATAGTCAAGCTGCAATGTTATCAGCTATGACTGCTTCTAACTATGAACTAACTGACATAGGTACACACTTAGCAGAAGAAAAACAAAGACTTTACAAAAGACCTCCGTTATTACCACAGGTATATACAGAACCTAGTCCTACACAGATTAAGGCAGAAGTTGATGGTGCTTTAAGTGCTATAGGTATAAACAGAGAATTATCAGAAGCAGAGATGGTTGCATTCGCAGACTTCTATACACAATCTAGTAGAGATTATCAAACAGCAGTCGCAGATTATAACAAGAATTATGATCTAGCACAACGTATGTTCCCAGGTGCAGACAAGACTTTAGTTGTACCAGAGACACCAGACGCTAAACTTAGTGAGTATGCTGACGCTGTATTAGGCGCAGAGGTACAAGCTACACAACAAGCTACAAAGGAACGTAATGATCTTAGCTACTTATTTAGTACTGTTGACGCTATGTCCAGGTTGGCAAGTAGTGGCTAACGAAACTGACATGACAATATCTCCTGAAGGTATTGAGTTTATAAAAAGCAAAGAAAAATTAAAATTAGAAACGTATGACGATGGTACTGGAGTACAAACTATTGGTTACGGTCACACGGGGAAATCATCAGGCACACCAGTACAACCAGGCACAGTAATATCAGAAGCAGAAGCAGATCAATTATTATTAGATGATTTAGAAGAACATCAATTAAGAGTTAATAATCGTATGAATAACTTTGGTGTTAAATTAGATCAAAAAGCATTTGATTATATGGTTATAGCTACATTTAACAGAGGTAGCGAAATATCCAAAAAAGCTATGTATACAGCAGCAGCTAATAAAGATTACGAAACATTAGCTGTACTTATGTTAGATAGCATTAGTGGATCAGATAAAAATGTTAAAGAAGGATTAACAATAAGAGTTAACGATGAATTAAAGTATTTACAAACAGAACCACCTACACCTACAACAACTTCTACAACAACTACTACTCCAAGCACTACTACAACTACAGTACCTTCAGTACAAGATACAGGTACACCTTTAGAAGATGAACGTAGAAGAAAACAAAGAGAAGCATTAGCTAAAAAAACATTTATAGAAGATGATGTAGATGAAGTGTTTAAATCTTTTGAAACAATAATAAAACAATTTTTTGGAATAATACCTGGTGGTCCCAAACCACAAGGTAAATATGGACTGTTAGGCGATAAGATTTCAGAAATGATAAAGAAGGACTAATGGAAAAAGATATTATAAAAGATTTTCCTAAATTAATTGAAGATGTATTCGATGAATTTGAAGCTGCGAATAATTTGTATGAACCAGAAACAGGAAAAACATTTATGGCACACGCAGATTTTGCTGAAATAGTAGGTAAAAAATATAATATGCCTGACAACGAACTGGATAGTTTATTGATGATTATTGTCGATAATCAAATGAAAGATAAAAACAGACCTTATATGGTATCAAGAGATACTTTTAAACAAGGAAGTAATGTAGCTCAAAGTGTTCAAGATTATGTAAATGGAAATCCTGTAACAATAGAAAAGTCATTTACAGACCAACAACAAACAATGTTTGAAGGAACATATCAAAGAAAATTACCAGACACACCTACAAATGTAGTAGATGATATATTAGAAACACAATTAGATGACATTAGAATCTTAAATGATTCTGGTGTATCTGACCAAGTTGACAATATTATGGCAGCTAAAATAAATGACTTATATCAAACTGATGGAGATATTAAATCTTTTAGTAAATATTTAAATAATTTAACACCTGATACTTTTACAACACCAAATAAAATTAAAAGTATTCTTGGTTTTGGTAAAACAGGTACTGGTATGCGTGTAACATCAAGGTCAATTAATGATGGTATAGGTTCTCGTTCTCCAATAATATTTGATGAAAGTCGTATTGATGATTTAGGATATGTAACTTGGAAAAACTTACAACACGAATATGTTAGTTTTCAACCTTCTCCAAATAATGTAGATGGTTTTGAGTTAGTCAAAAATTTAGTAAAAGAAGGTAATGAAATTGATTTTGAAAGTATGACAGATGTTGTTATACCAGACACACCTACAAATGTAGTAGATGAAGCTACGAATATTTATGATGTCAATGAAATAGAAAATTATGCTAATGGAAACCAAAGAATTACACCAGATCAAGTAACTGAACTTGAAGCATTAACTAATACATACAAAGACCAAGCAAACAATATTGTAAATAAATTACCATTAGAAGATACTGTCAAAAAAAAATTAAGAAATAAATTATCACAAATGTCTGTTAAATGGACTACGTTTAGTGGTGCAGGGGAATTATTAGATATATACGAAACAGGTGTTCTATTGTTTTACGGTCTTGTTGCAGCTAAACCAGAACTAGAAAAAATAGCTAGTAACTATATGATTGATATGTACAACACAATGGCAGAGCCATACGGTGTAAAAATTAATAGAGATGAATATACACCTGATTGGGAAAATATAAACGAACAACTTAATAAAGCAGAAAAGATTACTCCTACTGATATAATTATAAAAAAGACAAAAGAATTAGCAAAAGATACGGGAGAAACAGGTATGGTCACAGGTTTCGGCTATGTACCAACAACCAAAGATAAACTAAATAAAACATTAGCATATCCAAAACCAGTAGAAGCTGACGTTGTGGATCCTATGTATGATAGAATAAAGAGAACGTTTAGCGGAAAGTTTGTATAATGGCGACACAAGAAAAAACAGCAAATAAACTTATAAACACTATATCTAAAGACTTCGAGATATGGGAAGAAATTACAGAATTTGGTAGTAAGTTCTACCTCGTTGCACAAATACCAGAGTTTGAAGGATCATCTGGTAAATTTACATGGCGTTATGAAATATCAGATTGGAACGCAGTAAAAGAAAAAGTAGCAGGTAACAACTTAGTAGCAAACGTTGTAGTAGATAGTGGTATGAATGTTATAGAAGGTTCATCAGCTATTACAGGACAAGAGTACAACAACAGTTTTTATTTTGGCAATGCTAACCAATTGTTATTCTCACAAGCAGAAGCAGGTGCAGAACCTTATGACCATTTAGTAGAAGCATTACAAGAAGAAGCAAAGTATAGTCCCTGGATATTATCAGAAGATGATGAGGGTAACTTAGACTTTTTAGCATTAGCTATAGAGAATGCGTTAGAAGGTAAAGCAGTACGTACTGCAGACTTGCAACGTGTTAATTGGTATAGAACCACACCACCTAGTCAGAGACAAGCAGCAGAACTATTTGCTTCCGATCCTGCTAAATATGCAGAACAATCTGTTAAGAACCAACAACTTATTGTTGACGGTATGGTTAACAGAGGTGTCCAAACAATAAACCCTAACGTAGTATCAGGTCTTACTAACTTGTTACAGTCAGGTAAAATATCAGACACTACAGAATTAAATAATATTTTAGACAAGATGGTCAATGAACGTATAAGATATACACTCGATCCAGAAGTACAAGCAGTACTTACAGGACAATCTTTTGATGTAATATTAAAGACAAGAGATATTGCAGAATATATAGAAAACGTTTTGGGACCTGGGCAAACAGAATTTTACGATGTAGAATCTATAGCTAAAGAAGCAGAAGCTAATCCAACGTGGTATAACGAAACTTTTATTCCACAGTTAGAGGAAACATTCCAGAACAAATATACGCAGTTTAAAGGTACAGCAGTAAAGAGTTATGCAACTGCTTCAGGTGCATTTAGACAACAATGGAATACAGTTACTGGACAATTACCAGATGAAACATCATCAGCATGGCAACGATTTATGGCTACTAATGACGTTAAAGAAAGAGAAGATATAGCATTTGAGGAAGCTGCAAAATTAGGTACACAAACATATCGTGATACATTGCAGACAAGAATGCAAAGTAAGTTCGGTACACCTGGTCAACGTGCAACAGGAGGAGGTAGGTTTCAATGAGTATATTAGGTAGATTAGCACAACTAAGTCCTATGATTGATGGCGTAATGGCACCTCCTAGATCAGCACCTAGGTCAGAACCAGAGGTAAATTTTGAGGAACCAACTGTAGAAAATCTTGAAAGACTTAGAGAACAGAGTAGAGGTGCAGCAGCTGCAGAAACAACAGAACCTGCCTTTACCCCACCAGAAACAACAGTACCACCTGTTGAAGAAGAAGATGAGAGTGGTGTAATAGATCCTTTAGCAGCAGAAAAAGCAGCACTAGAAGAAGAACGTAAAAGGTTAGAAGAAGAACGTAGAAGATTAGAATTAGAACTACAGGGACTACAAACTGATCCTCCACCTTTACCTGGTCCAGTTGTAGAAGTACCTGGAGATCCAGTAGAGGAATTTGACGCACAAGCATACGCAGAAACTAATTACCCATGGTTAGGTCCAGAGTTATCTGAAGGTTTCTTACAAGAGTTTAATACAAATGGAGGAGACGAAGAAGAAGCATTGCGTGTATTGAGAACTACACAAGCATATAAAGATAAGTTCCCTGGTATTTTTAGAGAAGATGGTAAAACTTTACGTATTGATACAGCAACACCAGAACTTGATTATATAAAGATTGATGAAGATTACACTAATTTATTAGCTGATTACAACCTCAATCCTGATTACTTTGGTAACCAAATACAAACATTATTTGAAAATGATGTGGCACCTAGAACATTCGAGGAAAGACTTAATGTTGCATACAACTCATTGTTTCCACAGTTTGGTGCTGTAAAACAATACTACGTTAACAACTATCCTAATATATTTCCAACAACAGAAGATATTACAGATGAAGCTATATTTGCTAGCTTTATATCAGAAGATGTATCAGCAGATATTATCAACCAAAGAGTTGAAGTATCACAAATTGGTGGTGCATTCTTAGAACAAGACTTTGCTATATCAACAGAACAAGCACAAAGACTTATTAGTGCAGGTGTTTCAGGTACAGGTGCGCAACAGTTAGCAGCTAGAGCAGAGACACAGTTGCCTAGGTTACAAAGATTAGCTAGCAGGTTCACTGGTAGAGAAGACATCTTTGGATTATCAGAGTTTATAGAAAGTGAAGTCTTTGGAGACGGTGTTGCAGATCAAGTACGTGCAAGACTTGAAGGCGAACAAGCTACAGTCTTTACACAAGAAGGTGGCGCAGCAGCTACACAAGCAGGTATAACTGGATTGGTTGAACAATAATGTTTAAATGGGTACGTGCTAGAAATAAAAAAGGTCACTACAAGTCCGACAAGTCATGGACATGGTGGAATGACGCTTACAAAATAATATTGACAGAAACAGGAAAAAAATCAATAACGGTCATATCTTGTGTTATAATATTTGTATTGGCGTTGACAGTATCCGCCAAGTAAATAATAGATCATCACTCTGGTTAAGGGTTCCTACGTCCTGACCACGTATTAAATTCGTAGAGGTGTTGTATGCGTATGTTACAGCGCCCATTCAACATGTAATAATAATTATGTAACCACTCCCAATATGTACCACACCTTATTGGAGAACGGTGTAATTGTGTGAGAAATGGAGATTATCAAATGACAGATAACGGAGAACAAATAATGGACGGCAACGATACCAACGAAGGTATTAAAGGTTTAAGGGATAAACTTAAATCAGTTGAGCAAGAGAATAAAGAACTAAAGAATGTCGTAAAGACTTCTATGTTTAAAGATGTTGGACTAGATCCAGATTCTGGTACAGGTAAAATGGCTTTCGATCTATATGACGGAAAACCAAATACTTCAGAGTTAGGTCAATGGCTTAAAGACACTTATAACATTGATACACAGGTACAGCAGAACAACGAAGTAGCTGCTGCGAAGATCGCTGAAAGTGACAACAAGCTAGAACAGATACAACAAAATTCATCTGCACAACAACCTACTGATTGGACACAGAAAATGCAAGATGTTATTGGTAGTCCAGAGACTTCTGTAAGAGATAGTCTAAGGGCAAAAATTGCCTTACAAGAACAACAAAAAAATCAATAAACCAATTAACTACAAATAGAAGGGACGTAGAAAATGGCAGCAATATCAGGTGCAAATCCAATAGTTGCTAGTGATGTGAATAACTTCACTGGAGAACTATTTAAAATAACACCTCATAGAACACCTCTACTCGCTGCTGCAGGTGGTTTGAATGGCGGAATTGCTACAAACAGCACATTCTTCCAATTCCAAACACAAGACAATGCGGCAGTTTCTTCTGTAACTCCTGATGACGAAGGCGGCGCGCCTAACTATTCAGGTAGAAGCAGAGCAGCACAACAAGGTGTTTTACAAATATTCCATGAAGCCGCGCAGATTTCTTATACTGCACAAGCTGCTTCTGGAGAAATAGTACCGTTCGACTTAGCGGGCAACTATAAAAACTCTGATCCTGCATTAGCTTTAGCAGGAACTAACCCAATCAATGATGAGCTTGCTTATCAAATGGAATTAGTATTAGAGACAGTAGCTAAAAAAGTTGAGTGGGCAGCATTCAATGCTTCCTACAACGATGGTACAACAGGCAACCGTCAGATGAGAGGTTTGAAAGAACATCAAGATCTAACAGGCGGAACTGCAGTAAATAACGATGATGGTGCAGGATCTCCTGCAGCACAAAAACTAAACTGGGACATCATAGCTAGTGGTATGAAAGCGTTGTATGACGCAGGCGCACCAATGAAACAACCAGTTCTCTTTGTATCTCCAACAATGTTGTTGGATCTTAACAAAGAACTCGTGAAAGCTACAGTTGGATCTGTAAACTTTGGTATCCTACCAAGAGACAGAAATGTTGGAGGTGTTGACATTGATACAATCGTTACACCATTCGGTTCAATCGGACTAGCATTATCTGACTTCTTACCAGCAGGTACCATTTCAGGTTCTAAGCAAGCATTTATCGTTGACCTTAGTTTCGTTAAACCAGTATTTTTAAATATCCCAGGATATGGAACAATGTTCGTTAGAGACTTAGATCAAGCAGATAACGCAAGAATTGCTAAAGCTGTATATATGGAAATGGCTATGGACTTTGGTCCACAACAATACCATTGTCAGATCGATAACGTAATAGGTTAATTCCTATTCAATAATTACTCAAACACCGCTATTCCACCATAGCGGTGTTTTGAGTATGTTAGAATTTACAATATGGTATACGGTAGAAGTAAAAGCGAAGTAGCTTTAATAGACATTTCAGAAGACGCAAGCAACAGTACAGCAGTCAATGTAGATAACATGCTTTTAGCAGGGATTGTATTCCCATCTGCTATGACTGGTTCAAACATTACCTTTGATTTTTCAGTAGATGGATCATCATGGGTTGATGTAGTAGAGACTGACGGTACAGAGGTATCATACACAGTTAGTGCAGGTAATGCAACACGTGTAGATCCTAGCGGTTGGGCTTTTGCTAGCGGTGGTTACATTAGAGTAACTTCAGACGGAACAGAAGCTGCAGACAGAAAAATTAAATTAATATTTAGAACTGCTTAAAGGTAGGTATTCATGTCTACACTAGGACAGCTAATTGATAGAACCTACAGAGAGTATTTACGACCTGTAGAAGAACAAGAACCTTTAACACAAGTTGCTAACTTAGATAGCATTACTGGTGGTCAAGGTCTTACATCAACTGGTACAACTTTACAATATAAAGAAGGACTATTTACACCAGAAGAAGAAGAACTTATTGGTGCAGGTTCAGTATTAGAGATAGATACAGAACTTGTTATGGTCGAAGACATAAACACAGTATCAAGAGAAATAACAATTGAACGTGGTAGATTAGGTTCTACTGCAGCAGAACATTTTGAAGATACTGACATTATTCTTAAACCTAAGTACCCAAGACTAAACGTGACTAATGCTATAGGAGATCAAGTCATTGGTTTATTTCCTGCATTGTATGCTGTCAAGAAGACAACACTTACAACTTCATCTACACAATTTGTAGAAATGCCTGCAGGAACACAAAGAATTTTACAAGCAAAAATAGATAACAGTACAACTGGTGGAACTACTACAAGTTTTACAGATGTACCACTTGAATTATTAACAGACTTTGCAGGATCTACAACAGACGCAGCAGTACAGTTTCCTACCTCTCCTACATCAGGTAAGAGTGTCTATGTTGTATATGCTTCAAAGTTTACAAAACCATCAGCAGAGACTGATGACTTAAATGCGGTATCAGGACTAGAAGACTTCCATGAGCAAATAGTTATGGTTGGTGCTGTAGCGCAGTTATTGTCAGAGTTAGATGTTGACGCAAGTACACAAAACTATATCACAGAAAACTTAGAACAAAGAGGAGTTCCTGTTGGTTCTGGAGAAAGACTTAGAAATGCTTTACTTCGTTATTATGGAGTATTGCTAGACAGAGCAAGAAGGGAACAACGTTCACGATTTCCGCAAGGCGTAGAATTATACGGAATTAGTTTTACCTAATGCCTTTACCATCAACGTCAAACGTTTCTAACCCATTAGCTTTTGGGTATCAAGCACAAATATCTGATGGTATTACTGATATACTTTTACGATTAGCAGTAGCGCCAGGTAGAGAATTAACTATAACTACTGCACCACTATCTGCGCAACAGGTTAACACCGCACAAGTACCAGAAGAATTTAGAGCAGAGTTTGGTCAATCATACGCAAGATCTGATTTCTCTGGTGGTGCAGGATTAGATCAGGCACATCAAAGAGTGCAAGGCACAAATGATTTTAGAAGATTTTTTGATAGTAAAGGTATAGATGTTTTTAAGAATGCAGATGATAGTGGTAAAGCATATTCTATAGAACTTTTAAATGAAACAACAGGTGTAACAAGTAGAGCAAGTACAAGCGCTTACCAAGAAATAATTGCACATGAAGATGTCCTTTATGTTGCACAGGGGCATGACATACATTATTCATCAGACGGTGGAGACACTTGGACAACAACAGATCCTTATTCTGCAGGATCAAGTTTTAATGTAACAGGTATGGTTCTTGAAGGACATATACTTTACGTAGCACTTAACGATGGTACTGATAGTATTGTTAGAAAACTTGACGCAGATAATATAGGTGGTGGTTGGTCTAACTATATGAACTTACACTCTAGTCATCTTTATACAGGTTTATTTAATGTAAAGAATTACTTACTTGCAATAGATACAGATGGTCATTTACATGAACTTGATGGCACAGGTTCTCCAGGAACTATAAAGGATTTACCTTCAGGTGCTTTATGGACAAGCGTTATTGATGGTGGTTCAGTTATATTAGCTGCTTCTGATGATGGCTACATATACGCAATAAAAGATGACACTACATCTGGTCTTGTATTATCAGGTCAAACCTATATTGAGGGAGAAGATATAGTTGATATGACTGAAAGTAATGGGATTGTTTTCTTTTCTACATCACAGTCATCAGCAGGTGGAGGCAAAATAGGTAGAGTATATAGAGGAACTATCGCAACAGATGGTGTGCTTTATACACTTGATGACAGACAACTTATAAAAGAATTTGGAGACAACGATACAACAGTAGATAAAAGTCCTACTGCATTCTTTAACACAAGAGATCAAATATATTTTGGTGTAATAGATAGTGCAACAGAAACAGATTTATATTCTATTTACTTACCAACACTAGGTTACGCTAGAAATATTTACTACACAGGTACATCAGGTAAAGTAACAGGTATAGCTATAGCTAATGGTAAATTATTTTTTATTGTTGCAGGTATAGGTTTAATTAAAGAAGCTGCAACGTTAGTTGATGACGGTTACTTAATACTTCCTGCTGCAGATTTTTATACTTCACAAGCTAAACAATGGATAGGTGGTCGTATTTATACCAATGATATACCCGCAGGTTCTAACGTATTAGCAGAATTTAGCACAGAGTTAGACGCATTAGAAAATCCAACTGCTACGAGTTATTCTACCTTAACAAAAATAGAAACATCGGAAAGTGGTAACGAAGTACCTATGATTAATGTTATTGACAGGTGGCTAGTTGCTAAGTTAACAATAAGCTCTAATTCAGGTAGAACAGCTAGTCCTGAAGTTTATTCATATAGCTATCGTGCTTTCCCAGAACCAGAAGATATACTTGCACGTATTCCTATTAACGTATCTGATCGTATAGAACGTCCAGGTAAACGTGCTAAAAATATACCTGGTATAGGTAAAAAATTATTTGACGCAGTAAAAAAATTAGAAGGTAAATCAGTAACTCTTACTCTTTTTAAACCTGATGAAATAGTAAGAGGTATTGTAGAAAATGTTACGTTACCTGTACAAGAGATTACTAAGCTAGGTTCTACTATGGTATTTTGTACTATACAAGTACGTGGTCAGAGACAAGCGTCTGCGACTGGAGAGATTACTTCATTAGGTGCGCTTGGTATTGGAAGATTGGGAATACACCAATTTGGTGTGTGATATACTAAACAGGAGAAATTAGAATATGGCAAGTACAAGAAAAGCAGCAGAGACATTTACAAGAAATGCGTTTGAAACTACGCTATCTAGTACATTCGGTGCTACAGACACAACAGCAACAGTAGCTTCTACTTCAGGACTTACAAGTCCATGTTATTTAGTTATTGAACCTGATAGTGCAACACAGCGTGAGTATGTATTTTTTGATGGTACATTTACTTCTACACAATTAGTAACTTCTACTGGAGACAATAGATATTTAACAGGATCATCTGCAGCTTCAGGACTATCACACCCACAAAACTCCGTTGTACGTATGGTCCCTGTACAACAAGTATACGAAGATATGTTTGACGCAATTGGTCAAGTAGTAGATGTAAGCTATGCTTCAGGTACAGCAGGTACACCTAAATTAGCTGCTGACTTAGACGCTAACAATAATAAAATTACAAACCTTACTACACCTGTAGCAGCAGCAGACGCTGCAAACAAATCTTATGTTGACGCAAGTGGCGTAACTATACTAGATGAAGATGACATGGCTAGTAATAGCTCAACAGCAGCTGCTTCACAACAATCAGTAAAAGCATACGTTGATGGACAAGTTACTTCAAAAGCGTCTATTGGAATAGTTATAGCATTGTCATAATGGGGATACTATTAATTCTCAAAGAAGGTGGAAGTTTAGGAATAGACACAATTGGTAATTTACCGATTGACGAAGATTTAGATTTATTACCTGACACAAGTACTGCAGGACAAACTTTAGCTTTTAGAATAATAATGCAAAGTCTATCTTTGACATCTACAGGTTCAGGTACAAAAGCTCGTGCTATAGTTATGTCAGATAGTTAAATATAATTAAATTAAGGAAAGAATATGGCAGAAACATTTAAGAACAATGATGGATTAGCAATTACAGATAGCGCACAAGATTTGTATGCATGTCCTTCAGGTAAAACTGCAGTAGTAATTTCTATTCGTGTCACAAATATTGATGGCTCGTCAGATGATACTATAACTGTAAATGTTACCGATGGTTCTGATACAAATATCGCACACCTTGCTAGTACAATGGACGTACCTGCAGACACTTCTATTGAGTTAGCAGGACAAAGTAAACTTGTTCTTGAAGCTACAGAGAAGTTAAGAGCAACAGGTGGTGCAGCTTCAGGCGATTTAGAAGCATTTGTTTCAGTATTAGAAATTGATAATTAGGAGAATTTAATGTCTAATTTTTTTGGATATGTAGGTAAAGCACCTTCTCAACAAGGTGGTAATAAAGGTGTTTTTGATACTACAGATATAAGATATTTAAAAGATAATAGTATATGGATTTATAAGCCAATAACTGTAGATTACATGGTACAAGCAGGTGGTGGTGGCGGTATCGGTCA
>Ga0208013_1000952_pt1 | contig 14399 bp, 13 predicted proteins | sample 16_taG_FD_184091 | JGI IMG/M metagenome (GOLD analysis project Ga0208013, IMG submission 184091) | Marine viral communities from the Subarctic Pacific Ocean - 16_ETSP_OMZ_AT15313 metaG (SPAdes) (version 2) | ecosystem: Environmental > Aquatic > Marine > Oceanic | place: Pacific Ocean | collected...
TGTCTATTCATTCTGATGCACGGGACTGGTGTAGGCTTTAGTGTAGAGAGACAGCATATAAGTAAACTACCCGAGATACCTGAGCAGATAGTAGAGGTCGAGGATACTATTGTCGTACAGGATAGTAAGGAGGGATGGCAGTCAGCCTTTAGAAAACTAATTAATTATTTATTTGAAGGTGAGATACCTAACTGGGACTTCTCTAAGGTCAGACCTAAAGGTTCTAGACTTAAGACCTTTGGTGGTAGGGCTAGTGGTCCAGAACCTCTGGTTGATTTATTTAATTTTGCTACTAGTATCTTTCGTAATGCGTCAGGTAGAAAACTAAACTCTTATGAGTGCCACCGCCTGATGTGTAAGATTGCAGAAGTAGTTGTAGTGGGTGGTGTGCGTAGGTCAGCACTTATATCTCTATCCAATCTAACTGATGAGCGTATGCGTAGTGCTAAGACTGGACAGTGGTGGATAGATACACCTGAGATGGCACTAAGTAACAACAGCGTGTGCTACACAGAGAAGCCTGATATGGGCATCTTTATGAAGGAATGGCTATCACTATATGATTCTAAATCAGGTGAGCGTGGTATCTTTAATAGGGAAGCAGCAATTAAACAAGTAGCAACTACAGGAAGGAGGGACACTGAGCACGAGTTTGGTTGTAATCCTTGTAGTGAAATCATACTGAGAGATGGACAGTTCTGTAACTTAACTGAGGTTGTAGTGAGAGCGAAGGATACACAGAAAGATATACTTCGTAAGGTTAGGCTGGCTACCATACTTGGTACGTTCCAAGCATCCCTCACTAACATTAAAAGATTGAGACCTAAGTGGGTACAGAATACAGAGGAGGAGGCACTACTAGGCGTCTCACTCACTGGAATTATGGATAACTCATTTATGAATGGCAGTAATCCTGATAGAGGTTACTATGGTAAGAAGAGCCTACCGGACTTCTTGCTTATACTCAAAAAAGAAATTGTTGATACAAATAAGCACTGGGCTGAATTATTAGGAATTAATCAATCTACTGCCACTACAGCTATCAAACCTAGTGGTACTGTCAGCCAACTGGTAGATTCAGCGTCAGGCATTCACCCTAGACATAGTGATTACTACTTACGCAGGGTTAGAGCAGATGTTAAAGACCCTATCGCTCAACTGATGAAGGATGAAGGTGTACCTTGTGAGCCTGATGTTATGAAGCCCGATAGTGTAGAGGTATTTACATTTCCTATGAAAGCACCAGAGGGTGCGGTCTTAAGAGATGATAGGACAGCAATAGAACAACTCGAATTATGGCTTATGTATCAAGAATACTATTGTGAACACAAGCCTAGCGTAACTATTACTGTTCGTGAACACGAGTGGATGGAAGTTGGTTCTTGGGTTTACAAGAATTTTGATAAGGTTAGTGGTGTTTCATTTTTACCTCACTCAGACCATAGTTATCAACAAGCTCCATATGAAGATTGCACTGAGGAGATTTATCTCGAGGCTCTTGCTAATATGCCTGAGTCTGTTATGTGGGATAGAATAGAAGATTTTGAGCTTACAGACACTACTAGAAGTATGAAAACTATGGCGTGTACTGGTGATGTTTGTGAGATGGTAGATTTAACTGAAGAAGAGAGGGATATAGAATGATAAATACAATATTATTAATTATAGCGTTACAAGTAATTGTTATTACCTTAACAGGCTGTACTATGCTTGAAGAGAAGATGCAACACTTACAATGTCACGCACCTGTTGACTCATCCTTATGTGTGGGTTGGAAAGTTTGAGTTATCAGATATACACCAATAAGGAATGTGAGTTCTTCCCTTGTCATAAGGGTATAAAAGATGAGGAGTTCAACTGTATGTTCTGTTACTGCCCACTCTATTTTATCGAGTGTCCTGTGAATGTGCCATTATTAAGCAATGGATTGAAGGACTGTATGGAATGTACTGCCACACACAGAGGTAAGAAGGCGTGGGTAATAGTGAGAAAATATTTAGATAAACATTGGGAGAAGTGTAGTGAAATTACTTAGATTTATTTTATATACAATTTATTTTTTATTAGCAGTTACCTGTACTAGTTCTTTAGTCTATGTAGTTATGTGGCTAGAAGCACTGAGGAAAGGGTGGCTCGTATGAGAGTAAGTTTAGTACGCAAACTTTGGAAAGAGAAGGTGCAGATACCTGCTCTACAGAAACAAGTAGACGAAACACTGAGGCAGATAGATGTTAAACTTAATAATAATAGAGGAGTAAAAGTTATGGATGGATACAAAAACTATATCAATATGGTTTTAAAAAATAGGTCACTTACTGTGTTCTTAGCTGTTGTTGTAGTGGCTATGTTCTTTGGTTGGATTGGTGGTTAATAAACAAGCATCAACTAAACATACTTGGGGTCTCGTCCGAATGGATGGGACTTCCAAACTACAATGGGAGCTTAAAAAGAATAGAAAAGCTGTCACCGGTGACAACATTAGTCCTAGACTGTGGAAGTCAGATTGGCGTAAATAAGCTGTTTTTAACCCTACCCTAGGTATGGGTGACATAGAGAAGTCCTCGAGAATCGAATCCTCGGGACACAATATTTTAATAATTAAGGAAATTACCTATGATATATGAATATAAGTGTAAAGATTGTGATTTAGTCTTTACTGATATGCGTAAGATAGCAGATAGGGATAAGCCTATAGAATGTTATTCTTGTGGTGGTGAGGGTAAGTTTATGGTAAGTACCCCAGTATTTCAGAGCAACAACGGTAAAGGTTGGGCGAAGAAGGGAGAGTGGAAATGAATGAGAAGAAATTAATCAAGCTGTTAAACTCAAGCAATCAGTATAACTTTGTTGCTATGGATGATAAGTTTTCTAGGTATGATGCTTTCGATACAAAGAATGGGATTATGCTAGAGATTAAATGTCGTAATAAACATTATGATGATACTCTTCTAGAAAGGATAAAATTTGATTGGAATAAGAAGTATGCTCGAGATAACAATTTAGAGTTTATGTATGCTGTCAGTATGCCATACAAAAAGGGACATAAGGTTTATTTATTTGACCCTATCGTTATGGAAGATGAAGACGAGTATGACTTCAAATGGCACACTAGGAAACTACCAGCTCAAACAGAGTTCGCTAGAAATGAGTGGATAGATAAGGAGGTTGGTTATTTGAATGTTAAGGATGCACTAGCGGTTCTTATTGAGAAGACGACCCACTAAACACTCCTGCACCGAGAGTTTGATATTGTCTTCCTGTTTCAAGGAGTGCGTCTGAGCGTGTTGCTTTTGCGTCTATAAGTTGGGCTAAGTGCTCATCCCATCTTTTATTATCTAATTTCTTATCCATTGCTATTCTATTTTTTTCGAAGAGGGTGGGTTTAGCACCACTGCCCTCTGCTCTCTTAAAGTTCTTTATCTTGCCTGTTACTGGAGTAGTCATAGTAATAACCCTCTTAGATAAACTACTTTCTATCATTGTCCCAACAACCGGAATCTTCTCTAGAAAGTTATGCTCATCACTGACTGCTGCAATAAACTTACCATTAGGCTTAATACCAAAAGCAATATTGACACCTCCTTCAGTGATAGACGTACCTTTCATTGAGAAATTACTCCACACTTGTCCTGTTGTTTTATCTGGAGTGAAAGCTTTACCTGTAACTTTAGTGAGATATTCGGCTAGTTCGTCTAAATTATAGTTAGATAATTGTACTGAGTTCTTGTCAAATAGATTTGCTATTTTAGTAATATCAGGAGACTTTGTTTTCATATCATTAATATGACTTCCTCCTTTAGTGCCGGAAGGTCTCTTTATAAGAACTAGAGTGTTTGGGTCATCGGATGCTCTTATACCCTTTCTATTAGTCCACACTCCACCCATAATACTCTCTAGCATATTGGCTTCATCCTTGCTAATTCCACTACCACCTTTAACTCTTAATTTAGACGCTTTATGATAATCGCCTTCCTTATATGGTGTGTATCCTTTATATTGCACTCTACCCATAAAGGTATCTAGAAGTTTTGAATCCCCTGTTTTACCTGCTTGTTGGACAATGTGGGCATTATAGATAGCCCTATGAATAACTTCTATCTCTTTGTTTGATTTGTTTGATAAGAAGGCACTCTCTAACATATTCTTATTTATACCGTGACTTCTATATAGAGCCCTAGCTTCTGGACTTAATGTGTTCCATATCATATTAGAAAAACCAGACTTAGCTGTTTTAGCAAAACCCAACCCTTTCTTAAAAGCCCCATACGCGTCAGCTTTCTTCACTCCCCATAGAGTATCATCACCATAAGCCTTCATCTTTTCTAAGGTCTTCGCAGTAGGCGTATAATATTCTTGAATGTAGTTTGGGAATGAAGATATGAGGGAACCTTTCATAGCGTTCTTATCTACATTAGCTCCCATTGCTTTAGCCGTCTTGACAGCTTTAGTCCCTTTAGAAAAGAGACCGAGACCTACTACATTTAAAGGGTCAGCAAGTAGGTTTGCAGCACCAAATCCTACATACTTTAATCTATCAAGATTATCTCTCTCGTAATATCCTTTCTTTGCAAGTTCTCTATCGTGCATCTGCTCGAAATCATAATCCTCTTCTTGATTCCAGCCACGCTTGAGACCCTCTGTACCGTCAACAAATAAACCTTGAAGAGCATTAGATGGTCGGTCTATGTTCTTAAATGCTTCTCCCAAAGCAGCTTTACTGAAAAGTCCAGACAAGCCTATCATTTTAGAAACTTCTTAAAGACATCAGTAAACATCCCTTGTCCTACTCCCTTGTACATATCCGCAGGTTCTGTGTGTGTGAATAGACCCTTCTTGTTCGCTTGTTCAGGTGTAAGATATGCTCCCGCTATATCAGCGCCTATATCATCCCAAGAGAATCCAGTTTTAGAGCCTGTAACACCTAGCCAATCCGCTACTTCCTTACCTAGAGGTTTGTACATACGCTGAAAAGAGTTCATAGTATTGACTTCAGCATAGTGCTTCAGCAAATCCTTATCTATATCAGGGAACTGCTCTAATAATTTATTATATAATTCTAAGGCTTCTGGACTCATCTAATGACCCTCTACCAAATATAACCAGCTTTAACTTCCTCTATCTTCCTCTTAACAGGGTCTTCATACTTTTCCCATATTTCATCTAGACTGCCCATAGCATATCCAGTACCTGTCATTCCCCATAGAGTATTTTGGATGCTCTCAATTTCAGTTCTAGAGTATCCTTTCTGCTTCAACCAAGCTTTAGTTCCAGTATCTAATGTTCCACCCTTCCTCTGGTAAGCTTTAATCATAGCGTTCTGAAAGAAAGGAGCATCTACGAGCTTATTGACCACACTAATTCCTGATAGAGCACCTACTATTGGTCCTGCTTGTCTCAATTGTTGTGAAGCAGCACCTTTAGTTAAGTCTGTTCCTATATTAGAACCAACTCTAGCAATAGCCATATTCATAACAACACTACTAGAGCCACCTTTCTTTTCAGGAAGTTTTCTGGATAGATTCATTAGAGATGTCCAAAATGCCTTATCTTCTGGATATATAGTTTTCAGAGTTTTTAATCCCTGCTTGTCATTTATTAGTGTGACTAAGTTTTTATAGTCACCATTCTGACCTCTTAAAAAACCACCTACAGCTTTTTGAATATTCTGGTGTAGATTGATAGCAGTTTGTTCCTGACCAGTCCCTTTAAAGGCACTAGAGTTGAGTGCTTTCTGGAATGACCTTAAATGATGCCAAGAGAAATCACCCAGAACCATACCTTTTATTAATTTTCCTGCTTCTTCCGGACTCTTAGAAGCTAAAAGAATTTTCTTTCCTATAGGTGTTTTTAGTAAATCTTTAAACTCACCATAATTGTCTTTCAGTAATTTATATTGCTTTCCGTGCCCTTGATTATATGCTGCAATCTCTTCCATATTTTGAAGCTCTTTTCTAAAACCATATAGAGTCTGTCTGCTGGAATCAGATACCGGTTTCTTTCCAGCCATCTTACTAGGATTAGCTGTATGGTATAATACTGATTTTAGTTCTCTAAGTGCTTCTATGGGTGTTATAGTCTTTGCAGCTAATTTTTCCATAGTCTGTACAGCTTCTTTAGGTACTTCCATACCCACAGTTTTCTTCCACCTCTGAAATACATTTAATACTCCAACAGGGTTTATGTTGTTTAGAGGGATAGCATCAAACGCATCATTATAATATTGATGAGTCTTCTGTATACCAGCTTCTAAATTACCTTGAAAATTAAGAGCACCTACATCTTTATCAGCACCATACTTTCCTGTAACCTGACCCGCTTTACGAGTCATTCCTCTAGCAGCAGCAGTTGCACTATAGCCACCAGAAAGTTTCTGAGCGAGTGTACTAGCCCCTTGTAGCATATGTGTAGATGCTCGTCCTGCTTTACCTGCAGCCCATCCAATAGGCTTACCTGCTAAACCTGCTCCTCCACCAATAACAGCTGATTGAGCTGTCTGTCCTATATCATATTCATCTCTAAGACCTAAACCTATTTCCATATGTTGTCTTTCGACATCCGCAGTCATTCCATATAATGCGCCAGTACCAACTACCTTTGTTTTAGACGATAGAGCATTTGTAAGAACACCTCTAGCAGTATTCTTAGCCAATGTACTTTTAGCAATATTAGCTGCTGTACCTATTCCTAGAGAAGCACCTACATCAATACCTACTCCCGTAGCAACACCCTTAAACTGCTCTTTAAAATCTCTAGAATAATCACCAGTAGGGGATGTATTTATGTAAGTCTGCCATCGGATTGAATTATTCTTCTTTGTCTCTTCATCCATCTCAGCATAGGCATCATAGACACCCTTACCAGCAACAAGTAGAGAACCATCAATAAGATTCCAATGCTCAAAGTCTTTCTCTATGAGGTCAGTAATATTACCATTAAATTGTTCACCGTGAGCTCTAAAGTAACTGTTTGTTAATGACTTAGTATATCTCTTATTATTTCTTAATTCTTGAAACTCATACTGTAAGTCACCTTCTAATATTCCCTGAAAGGCTCTAAATTTTTCTACATCACCATTATTATAAGCATTAATCATACGACCCCGAATTTCTCTTCGGTACTTCTCTCTCGTATCAAAAATTTCTTGAGTAGTCTTCTCAGCCATATTAGTCCTCTATTGTGCTGCGTTTAAGGAATTAATTAGTTCGTCATCGGATAATTGTGAGAGGTCATCCACATCTACCTGTAATTGTTCTTGAGTCTCATCTGAAGTAAGAGTTTTAAGTGTAGCTTCTATTTCAACATCTGTAGGTAAGTGTAAGATGTTCTCAGGCTTATTAGCCCACTCTAGAAGATGTGCTGACCACTCTTCCAATAGAGGAACTTTACCTTGAGCTCTCTGTTCTTTAACCCATCTGTTCTGTTCTGCTGCCTTCTTCTGTCTAAAAGTAGCATATGCTTGAGCTGTCTGGAGCATTAATCTGTTACCTGCTTCAGTTCTATCCAGTCCCGGAGCGGAAGCTCTAAATGCTTCAAACTCTCTATCTGATACAGCACCTTTAGTCTGACTGATATACTTAAGAGCCTGTTCCATACCACCGGCAGCAAATAACTCCATCTGACCTGCATTTTCAGTTGCGGAGGCAATGCCCATTGTAGCGCCTATTTTATTTGCAAGTAGAACTGTTTCAGCGTTCCAACCAGTATATATCTGAGGGAGTATCTCTAATAATTGTTCAAATCTTCCACCATCTTCTAGAGATTTAGCACCTTCTTCTTGAACTAATACCATATCATCAACAAGAGCTTCTGCTGAACCACCTTCCCAGACATCTTGTCTCTTATAATCTTTTACTAATTCGTATGCGTTCTTCCTACAATCAGCATCATTATCTAAATCACAACCTAGTATTAATGCTGCGGTGTTTAAAGATTTTCTAAATGTTCCGGGGTCATTAGAAGTAGCAGCTAATCTTGCCGAAGCCTGATTTTGTTCTAACATAGGCATTACTTGCTTTTGAAACTCTGCTGCTGACTGTGGGTCAATCTGCATAATTTTATTAAAAGTATCCGACACAGACTGAGAACTAGTTAAATCTACACCCTTCATAGCATTTAATACTTGATTCTCTTTAGAAGTAAAGCCTCTACCTTCCATATAAGGGTCTATCATACCTGTGCCTATACCTCTAGCAACTCCTCGATACATATCACCGAGTGTCTCTGGTGCATTACCCATTCCTTGTCCGTCAAATAATCCCATTACTTATCTCCTAAATTTACCATACTGACCCCATATAACCAGTAGGTTTGCCGGTATATTCTGATTGCATTGCTAATTGTCTATAAGGGTCTTGATTAGAATATCCCATCATATGTTGACCTAAAGCATAAGGTAGTTGTGCCTGTGCCAAACCTGTTGACTGCCGTGCATTCATCAATTGAGTACCACCAAGATTGTATGCGTCAGCTGCTCTGCTTCCCATTCCTGTTCCTATGTTAGCTAAGTTCTGACCTATAGAGCCATATCCTTGCATCATTCGTTGAGCATTATTAGAACGATTTATATAACTATCAATATCATTCTGTACTGCAGCTCTATTAGATTCTAAAATACTATAATCTTCCAAAGCATTTCCAGTATCAAAGTCACTAATAGCGTCTGCTCCAAAAGAAGATGTAAGAAGACCCTTCCTATTTAGTGTACCTAATAAATCTTGTCCTAACTTATTTCTTTTATCAGTCATAAAGCCTATAGACTTACTAGCTCTCGCTTGTGCTGCAGCCTCAGGGTCTTTCAGATAATCTTCAATAAGTGCTCTCTGTCTATAAGCATCTTGAAGATTAGCTCCAAAGAGCCCCATCATAGGAGCAGAAGGTGATATCTCATATTGCTGTTTCGCATCATTCCAATAAGCAACACCTGTTGGGTCTATTACAGTCTTAGGTTTTGCTGCTTCAGTTATACCTTCATTAAAATCTGAAGCTGCCTCCGTTTGTGCATCAGCTGCTTTGTTAGAACCAAACCACTGCAATCCTAATGCTATTAAGCTTATTGGGTCCATTATTCTATCTCCTTAGTTCTATTTATCTTATAATCCATATCTACTCTCATTATGCAAAAATATTCCGAATGTCTCTGCGTACTGCAAAATTATTGTTACGTTGTTTTGTACTATAGCCTCCTGCTGGAGCAGAAGGTCTAGCTGCTGGCGTAGATGCTCTGGCTACTGGTCCTGTTTCATACCTGTCATTCATACGCTTTTGAGCTGCTGCTGCTTGCCTTTCTTTTTCTGCTGCTGCTGCTTTAGCTCTAGCTTGTGCTTCAGCTTGTGCTTTAGCTCTAGCTTGTGCTTCAGCTTGTGCTTTAGCTTGTGCTGCTTGTACCCTCTGAGCCTCTAAAGCTGCTTGTCGTATTCTATTTTGTTCCGCTTCATAAGCTTCAGCTTCTGCCTTGCTTTTAGCTGCTGCAGCTTCTAATTCTAATTGATTATTATCTTTATTTCTTTTATGTATTTTAAACCAATCTTTCAATCCCGGAGTAGTTTCTAGGTCCTGAAGTGTATATCCCATAGATTGGAAATCACCATATTCTTCCACCGCTGCTTTTAAATTATTTGAATAAGCGTCTTTATTATTACCACTAAATATATTTAATTCCTCATCTGAAACAGGTTGAGTCATACCATCCACTGTCTTACCATAAGGACTTATCTGAGAGAAAGGAACTTGGTCCATACTTAGCATACCATCATCCACTAATTTTCTAATAAATGGGTCATTATCAATAGTCTGCTGTCTGAGATTCTTCTTAATCTGTTCTGATTCCCATCTAGCATTTATCTTACCATCCGTTAATGCGTATCTTCTCTGTTCTGCCTCATCTCTCAATAGCTGTTCTTCGGGACTGAATGGTCCAGACATTATAAGTTGGTCATTATTGACTACATTATCATTAACTACTCCAACCATATTTTGAGGACCATAAGGAATTGTATTTGGTCCGAATGGTAGATTATTTCCCGCTTTTAACATAGGAGGAATAAGTAATCCTCTGTTAATTATATCTGCATTAGTTGCATTAGCAGGTTTAAACCTAGAGTCTGCTGAATAATCTGATATAAAAGGCACATCAGAATTTTTTGGTGTAAATATATTCTTATTAATATTAGATTCAGCCGTCGGTTGAATAATGCCACCACCGGCTGGGTTTATCTCGCCCCCATAATGAGGACCTCTCCCTGAGAAATAATTTCCGAAGAAAATATTCCTTCTATTCCTCAAGTCTAAATCTTGTTGTTTTAACATCAAATCTTGTGCTGCCTTTTCTTCTGGAGACATAACCTGAGTTTCAATTATAGTACCGTCATTAGTTGTCAGAGTACCATCATCTTTTACTGTAACATCATTACCGCCTTGGTCATTAGCAGTTACATTAAACATCTGTTTTTGTTTAAAATAATTTTGTATATTATTTCCCATATTAGACCAAGCACCGAGCTTATCTCTATCACCCATAATAGTATTATCACCTACCTTACGTCCGGGATAATCTAAATCTGACTGACCTTCCTGTTTACCCTTACCAGCCCAATAACCTGTACCAGCTCTCCAGTGCATATGGTCTTTTCTATAGGCTGCTTGTGAATCTCCCGCAGCAAACGCCTTTTCTGCATTATCATATAGACCAAAATACTTTATAGTCTCATCATAAGTTAGGTCTTTACCGTTAGGTCCCGTGCCTTGTGGTCTGCGTATTGCAGACGGGTCAGATTGTGCTGGTGTATTATTTGGTATATTATTAGGGAGGGAGTTATTAATAATAGAATTGTTAGTATTATAATTCATCCACCAAGGTACTGCGTCTGTACTACCTCCATACTGTGTTCCATACTGAGATGGATAATCTACCTGTCCGAACTGATATGGATTATAGAATCCACCACCCTGAGCCTGATATGGATTATTGCCCCACAGACCAGTAGATTGTTTTTGATAATAGGCGGGTGCTCCCCAAACTGAGTTTTGTACACCTAGATTATTAGTCTTATTACCCCCAACCATCTGCCAATCGCTGTTTGGTGGTTGATAGCCTGTACTTGGAGCGTTCCAAGTTTCACCTGTAACTGTATTAGTCCAAGGAGTTATTGCTCTACCACCACCACCACCAGTAAAACCATACGGATTGTTTGAAGTGTCGTTACCTCCATAAGGAGAGTTAAACATATTTCCTAAATTCCAATCTGTATTAAACCAAGTCATCGGTTATATATCCTTTAAGTTAAGTTCTGTGCTATATTACAGTACATCTTAGTGCCATCTGAGACACACCTAATTAAATCTACCTTACCATTCCCTGAAGTTATAGTAGGGTTATTACCACCTATAAAAGAGAAATCACTACTGAAAGTAATATCATAAGCTCCTGTATTCTTAACTAAGAAAGTAGCCTCTACACCTGATGTCATATTAGAGACATTAAGCGTATGGTTTCCTTGTACACTAACTATAAATACATTAGAGTTAAGTAAATTAGCTGTCTGAGTGGATGCCAATGTTACTGTCTCAGAAGCCGTAGGATGAGCTTTAGTGAATGTTTGTGGTGTAGCTAGGGTAACTATCTCCTCACCATCAATCGTGCCTGTAGTAGCCGTTAGTGCATTACAGGTAAAATTTTCTGAAGCATCTCCATTCGTGTCTGCCTTAGAATTAACAGCAGTACGTATCGCAGAAAACTCCGTATTGAAGTCTGCTCCACTAACTACTTTTCCAGCATCTGTATCTGCTAAGGCATCTTTTCCAGACCAGCCTACTGCTATTGTATAATTGCTCATAATGTTTTACCTTGTTTAAATAATAATGATAATGATTGTAGTGACGCTTTATAGCCTTTTGTTACTCCATCCCACTCTAGTCGTATATATTTAGCTGTTCCTGATAGTGGGACTGAATGCTCTTTCCAACCGTGTATTGGAGCATACTTAGATGAAGCCGGATGTATCGTCGAACTATGTGTATGTGTAGTTGTAATCGCTCCATATAAAGCGTCAGATGCTCCCCAGTATGTAGGGTCCCCACTTAACGCAGGATTTAGTTTAAAGGTTGGTGAAATTTTAGGTTCAACTTCAAAATCCTTATATAACCTAACACCTACATCTGTACCCTGACCACCTGCTACAACCATAATTAATCTCTTCAATATGGAAGCTTGAACCCCCTGTCCTAAATCTAGCCAGACCGTAGCAAAAGAACTCGTATAATTATTATAAGTATATGCACTAGAACCACTATAATCTACATCATAATAACCCTCATAAGTAGCCACTCTCCCTGACTGTTGACCTACTAATAGACCATAAGTAGAAGTATAAGCCATACTTGCAGGCTCTCTATCATCTGTAAAGACCCACTTAGTTATTCTCGGCGTTTCTTTTTCTGTTTTATATGTAGTATCAAAGACATAAGTAACATTTCTGTCAACAAAAGATATTATGTATAAACCCTCATTCTGCATAAACACTGATTTAACATTCTTACTCGCAGCAATATTAGCTATTAATTCATCTTTAATAGTTATAGATTTCTCTGTAAGAGGTAACTTATCTAACTGTGTAGTCCTAAATAGAGACCTAACACCAGTATCAGATAAGAAATATAAGTCATCACCAACAGATTGAATTGAATCTCTGGATACACATCCGATTCCTGTAATAACTTCATCTAAAGTTATATTTGATATATCGTCAGGATTATCATATAAGGCTATATTTTTCTCGCCAAATATTACTAGCTTTCCTGCAAAAGAGTGTATAGCTACTATTTTATCTTGTCCCCATACAGATTTTAAATCTATATAACCACCCGTATCTGCGGTAGACCATTTACTAGCATCTATTAACTTAGAATAATATAGAACATCATTCTCTTCAGTTATTCCTCCAGCCCACATCCTACCATAGAAACCTAACATACAACTAGGGTCAAATGTAGTAACTCCGGGCGGTGCTGAATAGCCTGAAACATCCTTTAACTTCGCCCAACTACCAGAACTATAATTTAAAGGGTCCTCATCATACTGACAAGCAAATAATTCAGAATTAAAGTTTTCAAACTGCCAGTCAGAACCAGAAGCTCCTGTAGCAAAAACATTTATCCACGCATTATCTTTATCTGTTAAATCAACTTCATACATATTAGTGCTAGTAGCACCAAATATTTTGTAAGCTGAACCGGTGTGGTGTTCTACTAAAGCTCCCACTTTAGCACCACCAGTAAGAGTCTTTTGTTTTAAACCTTTACGAAACGCAACTTTACCACCTTCTGTATATACAATATTATCTGCTTTAGTAAACCAATTAGGACCTAAAGCCGTAGCTGTGGTTTGTGTATCTATTCCATCTATACCAATAGTATCTAAAGGTATAGCATTTATCTGTTTAGACTCTAGCCCCATATTATACTCTCACCCAATCTCTCTCATATTCCATATTTCCAGCATCTAGCTGTATACATAAATTTAAAGAGTCTCTAGCTTCTGCAGCAACAGCACTAGAAATACTACCACCGTCCTCTCCTCTCTCACTAATAGCTCGAGCCCAAGCTCCAAGAATTACTGGTTGTGAAGGAACTCTAAGCACCTGAGCTGCTGTTGTTAGTTCTTTCTGAGCACCAACTATATTTACTGAAATAGTCTGTTCAGAATTGGGTACAGGATAAAAATCAATATTAAAGTCAGGTTCTCTATCTACTCCAGCTTGAGATATACCATTAAAGGCATAATAAGTAGGAAGACCACTAGAAGCCTGTGCCAGTGGGAATACTTGTTCATTAATCCAATCATTTGTTACTTGTGATAAGACTTGACCAGTATCTTGACATATGACATCTAGGACTTTAAAGGATACACCTGCCCCTCTCAGAGCATCTCCTAAAGTATACTGCATATTTCCTGATTGTGTTTTAACATTAAATGACTCTCTAAGAGCGTTCCAGTCGTGGTAAGACTCTACATTCTTTTTAGAATCATTAACAAGCTCACCTATTAACTTCTGATAATCTGATACGGATACAGAGTCATATAAGTCACCAGACCAATCAGAATCTATAGTATCTTCTCTAAGCCTTCTTAAAACGCTATTAATAATTTCTCTATATGTCATCTATTTTCCTTTTGCTAATTGTGCTCCGAAGTAGAACTCTATAATCATTGTAGCCCATTGAAAGACTTCATCAAATTTAAGTACCGCACCTGCTTGTACAGTTACATATTCAATTGTGTCTGGTGTAAGTTCAAAGCCTAGTAAACTTGCTCCTTCTATAACTGTAGGTATTACTGTAGGTACATTAAAGAATACTGGAGCTACTTGAGTAAATATAATTAAAGCTAGTATTACAAATATAAT
>Ga0208013_1000957_pt1 | contig 14353 bp, 14 predicted proteins | sample 16_taG_FD_184091 | JGI IMG/M metagenome (GOLD analysis project Ga0208013, IMG submission 184091) | Marine viral communities from the Subarctic Pacific Ocean - 16_ETSP_OMZ_AT15313 metaG (SPAdes) (version 2) | ecosystem: Environmental > Aquatic > Marine > Oceanic | place: Pacific Ocean | collected...
GCAAGTCAGTGATTTGCGTGGACCCTTGGTCTGAGTATATAACCCAGTTTGTTCCCGTGGGTATTGAGGAGGATGGTGTAATGGTGACGCCCGTAGACTCATTGCCAGCACCACTGACCGTAAAATCTGAACCATTGACCAATGCGGTTTCGGCCAAGGTAGTAGTGTCGTACTTAACTCCCTTTATATCAGAAGAAGCAAACACCTTGCGATTGAATGCAATGGAGGGAGTCGATCCATCGCCAACAACTGTGACTTTGTACAATTCTGATACTACACTCATTTCTTTGCTTTTCTACCTTTTGGTGAACTCTTAGTCCTGCCACCCTTGCCTGCCCATAACTCGGTACATGCTAAATGCTTTGCTGTTCCTGGTTTTGCCGTGCTACATTTGTGCCTAGCCCTAAAAGATTTACGAGCAGCAGCAGAGTAGTTGTGCCCGTAGCCAGTAGCTCCAGCATGGACTAGCTTCTTCTTGCCGTCGATGCAGTAGAGCTTCATTATCTTCTTACCTGGACGGGTGCTTTTCTTCACCTGCCCACAACTCATTGATGCTTTAGGACTTTTTGCCACGTTGTACCGCCTTTACTCTTCTTGGTTTACCTGCTGGTTGACCCAGACTTTTCTTCTGTTTAATTCTTGATGCCTTCTGTGACTTAGACATTTCGCTTGCTGTCACAGGAGTTTTCTTGCTGACACGCTTAGAAGGGCGACAGTAGGGAGTGCCACGCTTCTCTCCCTTTTGCCTGCCACAAGGCTTGCCGGTTCGAGTGTCAACCCACTTCTCCTTGAACCAACGCCTTAGGTTGGCTCCAGCCTGTGTCTTCCTTACAGTCATTTCTTCTTACGCTTAGTGCTGTTGCCCCAGTTGGCAGCACCCACCTTACGGCACTTAGCTATTGCCCCGCTTGCATACGCAGATGGGAATACCTTGTACCGTGCCTTAACCTTTCTATAGCAAGCGTCTTTAGGCATATCTATTTCTTTCTGCCTTTACCCTTGCCGTAGCTACCAGATGATTTTCTTTTTCCGTACATATCTATACCTCCTATTTAACTTGTGAGCTTCCGAAGTAGAAACCTAGTAGAGCCAGCATCCCTTGCCTTACTTCTGGCAACAACACAAACCCCTCTAAGTTTTTCCATTTATCTACTCCTATCCCTAAAAATTTAAATATCCCTATCTTGCTTGCCTCTACCGTTACTGGTATATCAAAAAACGCCATCACAAAAGGAGCAAACACGACTGAGAAAAGTATACATATTGCAATGAAACGCCTAATCCACGCTCCTCCGTCTCCCGTTCTCTTTGCTGCTCTGTCTGCGGAATCATCTGATGCCCCTTGTTTTTTAATCATTGCATCAATAGCATTTGCTTGGATATTCATTTGTGCTGAGATAAGTTTCATCACAAATCCCGTAACCCCACCCCCAAGCATGGCTACTAACTCTGATGTCATTCTTCTTTACCAATCTCCTTTATTATTTTAAAGATAGAAAGACCCATAAATATTACAGTGAACGCCGATGCTACAACAGATAGCACTTGGTCTGTTCCCGCTAAGGCTAGACCTGCTCCCGATCCTAGCACACCTATCACTGATCTTTCTACCATGTCTTTCATTTGTTTAATTTAAATAGCATTTATAAATAATTTAAATCAATAATCCAATTGCTCCATTTGGAGATTTAAAAATATAATTTTCACTAGGAATTGAATCGTTAATTATTACGTTAAAATCAAAAAACTTTATTCTATGATCTGACACAGATGATGTTCTTACTAAACCAAAAGAAGATCCAATGGCGTTCATTCCAGATATATCTGCTGTTCCAGTCTTGGCGGTTCCCGAATCTAAATTAACACTATATGTTAGTGTTTCATTTGAATGAGATACAGTAACATCTATTTGGTGATCCGTACCGTTTCCCAAAGTAAATCCAGTCAAAGTATCAATGGTTGACTCTACTCCAGCAGCAACCATCCTAAGCCCAGTGCCTCCAGCAGTTCTTCCAATTGACATGTAAATATAGTTATTGCTATCGTTGTGAAATATAAGTATTCCATCGTCTACTGCTGATGCGGTGGCAACAACATGATAGTCAAAAGTAATATTTGCTGTGCTAGGACTATTACTGCAAATTAAAAAATAAGGGCCGCTTGTTCCTTGAGGACTATTTAGTTCCGACCTAGAACTAGTGTGATTGTATCTATTAGTGTATGATTCGTAAGCAGATTGTCCGGCAAGAGTGTCTGAGTTTGTGGGAGACCAGGCAATACCACGTTTTCCAGAAGTTGTTCCAATCTCTATGTCCTCAAACGGATCACCGTCATCAAAATTATCGTGAAATAATGTTTTAGAATCGTTTAAGTAACTAAAAGTTGGCTCCGCAGATGGAGACTCTCCACTAAACTCATAGGCACCAATGTCTGGACGATTGTCCCTTGACGTTCCATAATAGTCTACTGACGGAATATCTGAATTTGCTGTTCCGTTTCTGTTTAGTTTAGTGCCAAGGTTCTTTCCTGAAAATCCAGAAATTGGTATTGCCGTAAAAGCGTCACTGTCTACAAATTGATCTGTCGTAGTAAAAATAGCGTTTTTACCACCTGATTTATCGCCAAACTCTCCAACCGTCCTAGCTACATAAAGGTTGTTTGACACATTAGCGTGAACCCCCCATGTTTCTGGAACATTTGCAATTATGTTGTTGTAGATTTTAACATTAGTCCAATCAGGTCTAAGATTAAAATCAATTCCATCGCAAACAACAGTCCTGTACGCTGATGTAAAACTATTTGAATTTTGGCTAAGTAGAAAAGTGTTATGGTAAAACTTAAAGCCATCTACTCGCTCTGCTCCATTAAAGGCACTTACTGCTTGGCTTTGTCCGAAAATGTTGTTAAAAACGGTGATATCAGTATTGTGGTGTTCTCCATCCTGAAAGTTATTAAACTGAACAAGATGGGACTCGGTGTTGTAAATTAAATTATTAGATAAAGTTATTCCGACATTACGCTCGTCACTTCCACCAGGACCTTGCATATAAACATGAATCCCGTCACAATGCCGACTGTATACTGGCTGTTCCGTGTCGGTGTAACCATCGTCAAGATTATAAATTCGATTGGAGTCTACCAATAAATTGTTGCTTCCAGTAATTCTAATCCCATCGTGTGTAATATCGTGTATATGGCAATTGATTATTTCTGAATCCCAAACCACAACGCTAATTGCAGTAGTTACTGATGTAAACTCACAATCGTCTATTGATATGTGTCTACCACCTCGTAAAAGCAAAGAATCTCTGTCTATTGCCGCAGTAGACCCAGAAAGATCGCCCGGAAGATTAAACAAACAATCGTGAATTTCAAAATATCTAGCACCAAAAACTTTTACTTCATCTGAAAACAAGATGTTGTAAAGTCTAAAATAGGCATCCCAAGATCCTATATTTATTGCTCCGAAAAAATTTGGACTAGACCCAGAGTTACCTCCCAGCGTCAATCCGGCTATTGTAGTTGATCCTGTTCCTGCTCCAACAAAATCAACCCAATTGGTAAAAACATTATCAGGATCTCCTGAGTCTGTTGGAAAATTTGTTCGACCAACTCCAGAAGGCCAAGCAAATGTTCCAGACCCAATGTTTACAGTATGAGAGCCACTGCCAGATAAAGCGGTAAATGCCTTTTCTATCGTAAGCCACGCACCACCGGAATTATTAGCAGTTCCAGAGTTTGAATCGTTGCCATCAGACCTTATGTAGTAGGTAGCCATTTATAAATCTGAGTACGATCTGGCAATTGAGGAATTGTCTCCAAAAAATAAAATCTCATCTTCTGTTAGCAAATCGCTAAAGAAATACATAAAATCAATCTCGCCACCGTCTCCAGAGTTTGAGCCAATTGTTGCAGTCGAAGTGTTCCAGCCAGCCGTATATGCCGCAGAAGATGCCGACAGATTCTCATTCAACACTTTAATAGTCATTTTGGTAGTTGACGAGTTGTACTCCATGTACACCGTAACCCAATCTCCAGCATAAGAAGATGCGGTGTTTACGGTAATATATGCACTAGCCCCAAGCCTGCCCTCATGTCCATTTCCAGATTTAAAGGTAATTGAGTCTCGACTTCCACCTCCGGCGTACGGACCTCTATTAACAGCGGCATCCTTGTAGCGAACTACACATGACCAGTCTTGCTCTGAGCTAGCCCAGTTAGATGATAGATCTGAGGACGATAAGTAGTCAGAACTAGTTGCCCCATTGTAGTAGTTTGGAGATCCAGTATTCCATGCACTTGTTCCGTTTTCCGTTAAATGGTATGGCCCAGCGGAATGCGAATCATTTTGTCCAGAACCGCTACTGTCATTAAAATCGTAAGCTGCAACCAAATTAGCAGTTCCTGGAGAAACCGCACCGCCTGCGGCTTGTTTCCTAGCAACTACGCTTAAAACTCCTTGTGATGTTACGTCAGCCATAGGCATAATTAAGCTCCTCCATCGGTCCAGCCGTTAGTAGCTGCGTAAACTCCAGTAGAATTGTAGTATTGAATTGCGGCAATATCGCCAGCAGTTGATGAGTTTGTGATTTTGTCCCCGTCATCTAGTGCCGTGCCATCAAGATAAATTAGGTCAGATGCGTTTGGGTCTACACTTACCGCTACCGCCCCAATAGTTTTAACATTAAAATTTGTCTGATCGTCTACTGCCAGCATCGTTAAAGTTGCAGCCGCATTAACGTAATTAGTGTGACCATTGCTCATCTGTGCACGGGTCAAGGTGTTAGATCCAGTGTGAATCGTCACTGCACTGCTTGGCGTGGAAATAACACTTATCCAATTAGTGTCGTCCTTAGCTGTAAAAACCCCAAAATGACCTGGATCAATAGTAGTGCTTGCGTCAACGCCCTTTCCAAGGTTGTCCGAAGAAGCTGGAAAAACTTGCAGAATATTCGCTCCATTATTGTAAATCTTTACAACGTCATTTACTGCTGCTGTAGGCAAAACCACTGCATCGTTTGCGTTAGCCACTGTAGTAACATCATTTGTTACATTAGTTAAGGCTAACCCACCAGCTTGGGTTTGTGTTGTGCTGGCGGTCAAGCTTGTGGCAAGCTGCAGTGTTTCAGTTAGAAAGTTGTCAATTTTTGTACTAAGAGTTACGTCTGCCATTGGATTTAATTATTAGGGTCTAATGTAAAGGTCTGTTCCACTAGGTCGCTTGTACAAGTCAACCCCTCCAGGCCTTTTGTACCTAGGTCCCGCTGTTGCTAAAGTACCAGTATTAACGGTGACGGTATTTACCCAAGCACCAACCTTTACCATAATTGCAGACATTAGAGCCTAGCTGCAATAATTGGAGTAGCTGTGGTTCCGGTTGACAAGATGTGGGTGCCTTGCAATGGGTGATAGCTGTTAGCTGCAACGGGGATGGTGACATTTGTCTGTCCACCACCTGGGCTGACTACGACGTTTCCAGCCGTACCTCCCACGTAAATCCATTGAAACTTAGCATCAGTAAATACCCTATTCGTGTCGTGAGGGCTTACAGTTTTGTAAACTTCTGCTGGTGATCCTATTGTTTGTGCCATAATTAGTGTTTGTTGTTATGGGGAATGCTGCGTATTATACCACATTGCCCTTTAATTGTCAAGTAAAAAGTTGTTTAATCGTATGTTTGAACTCCAATTCCCAACGCCGTCAAAGGAACGGAGAGTCCAAGCGTTTCTGCATCTCCACTTACTGTAGCCTCCCAAGCATCTTGTATAAATAAAGGCACAGTGTTTTTTAGAAAGAAGTTACTAGTCGCTTCCTCTGGGTCCAATGTGTAAAAGTTAATTTCATTACCCACAACGTCCTCTCCAGTTATTAGCTCCGTTCCCATAGTGACCGCAGGAGATGCTTTATACATAAAGAAATTTGCTAAATCATCTCTCATGTCCCTGTCAAATTCATCCACAAATTCAGTTTGACTAAGACCCGCCCTTCCCGAGTTAATTACCAATCTAAGGGCTTGCTGAAAGCCTCCGCTAATATCAAGTCTAGTATCTCCAATTTTAATTTTTAGAAAATCAGAAGATTCGCTATCCCATTCGACCTCGGCTCCAGCCCACGATGCTAAGGCAAGAGTTGAAAGTATCACTCCTACAAAAGATCCAACGTCTTTTGCAACAGAACCAGCAAGAGGAGTGTTCATCATCATTGCCGCTCTAACGGGTGCTTCAAACCTAGATATAGCATACCTTGGGGCAAAAAACACTGCAGCAAGACCCTTGGCTGATTTCTCAAAGCCAGGCAAACTACCTCTTCCGGTTGCCGCATTTACGAATTTGGCATACTTCTCCAGAATTGGCATCATTTCTTTTTCAGAAAGTCCACGTTGTTTTAAATCATTATAGGCAATATCAAAAACATTTGCTCTAACAAAATTAAGCTGTGTCGCCATCTGCCTGTTTGATGCCTTGACCCAAGGAATTACATCGGCTGCTGCAGACTGAAACTGTTGCTCCCTTGCATTTAGGTCCATTTTGGACAAGGAACTGTGATGCAAACCTGCTCTTTGAGACATATCCCAAGATGGCCTAGCTTTCAAATATAGGTCTACTTCTTCAGCCTTTGCTTCACTAGCAAAAGCCTTTAAAGACTTTTGCAAGGCTTCAGCAGCCACAACAGGATGCCCAGGAAGCAGCATTCCCCCCTGTCTCAAGGTGGCACTTAAGTCAAGAGAAGCTATTAACGCTCTAGGTGCAGTAGCAATGGATATAACTTTGTCCCATAAAGTTTCTTCCTTAAACTTATAAACCCTCTCTCTTGCACGTCTTTTAGCCAATGATTCTTCTCCAGAAAGTTTAAATAATTTCTTTCTATCCCTCTTGTTAATGCCCTTTCCGCTCATTAGTTCAAACACGCTTTGGTCAGAACCTTCAGCCAGTTTTTTCTTAAAGTCCTCAAGCTCCTTGCTCTTGGCCTCAAGTTTTTTAACAAGCCTTTCAATGTCTTTTTTTTCTTTTTCAGTCAGCTTTTCTCCTTTGAGTGAGGTACTTTTTCTGGTGAGAAACCCAAGTGACAAGTCTTCTTTTTTAATTCTAACATTGCCTATGTTAAGAACGCGACCTGCTTCACTTCTTGCTGCTTTTGCTATTCTCTCTACAAAATCAAGTTCTTCGCTTACGACTTCAGCCTTTTGTGAAGCAGCAAGACCTTTTTCGGTTTCACCCTTTTCTATAAGATCTGCAGATTCCCGAACAAGCTTATCATGCCTATTCGCCAGTTCAGTGGCTTTCAAGGCAACAGCAACGTGTTCCTCAGTTGTCATGGCTCTTCTACTTTTGCTTACGTCTTCAAGTATAATCCTATACTCTTCTTTCTTGTTTTGTCTTTGAACTTTTTCAAATAAAGTAGAGTAAAAAACCTTTTCAGAAGGGGGGAGATCAGGTTCTATAAAGTCTTTTCTGGCTTGCCTTAGTTCGATAATACCTTCTTTACTTATTTGTACCGTGTCTTCCGCAACCTTAACCTCTGCTTTAGCGTTTTGTTGCTCGACCATCTGGAGATAGGCTTGTCTTGCTCCAGGATCTCCATTGTACATAGCCCTCATCAATGCCTCTTGAGCTGCATCATCTTGAGTGCCATCTATAAATTCTTCTTCAGTAACTGTATTCTGCATGGCCTTTACGGACTCAGCAGAAAAGTTTTCATTGTCTAATGCCTCAGCAATCTTTGCATTCTTTAAGGCTGGAACAGCAATAGCACCACCCACGGCACCGGCACCTGCCATGCCTATTAAAAATTCTGCTATGCGATCATCTTTGTCACGCTCTAACTCTGCACCTAACTTTGTGTTAAGCATAAAGTTTAAAATTTCACTTTGAACTACTTCTGTTCCACCCTCCGCTGGCATAGATGCAGCAAGTCGTGCATAAATTTGTTTTCTTAAAGATAATTTGCCCGATAGCACTTTGCCAAGCATTCTCTCAGCACCAACTGTGTCAAGGGCAGCGGTAGGGAAAGCAACAGTAATGCCAAATTTTAAACGATCTTCTGGATTCGGGTTCTTTGCATAAGTATCATATGCTTCGACAGCTTCATTAAAAGCGATGCCCTCAAACATAGCAATGGCAGAAGTAGGATTGATAGCCATTATACCAGCACCGGCACCAATTTGAGATGCAATTTGAACAGTTTGACCCAATATAGTTGCTGCAAGGTCAGGATCTTTAAACTCCTTTTTAATGCCGTCCCTGATTTCTTTTAGTGGTGCAACAAGTTCAGCAGCTCCTTCTGCGGCAGTTGGTTCTCCAGGTTGTCTGATTATTCCAGGGGCACCTGTGCCTATAGTTCCTGAAGCTGCTACTTGTTCTGTAATTCCGCCAATTGCTTGAAGTGCCGCATCAGAAACAGTGGCAGTTGCTATGTCAGCAAGCCTATACAAGTCCGCCCAAATTTTGGTTGCCGTTCCTAGAAATGGAATGTCTTTAGTTTTGTTGACCAATCCATCACGCAATAATTCATTTGATGTACTGTCAAACTGTTGCCTAGCTAATTCCTTAACCTTGTTTCTTTCCCTAATAGCTTTGGTTACACTATCAACCGCCTCTGATGGGTTGGGATTGTACCCAAGAGCTTCTGCGGTAGATTCGTAATCATCGACAGTTGTACCATATGAAGACCCAAGCCTTTCACTCATCAAAGCTTCATACAATTCATCGTCGCTAACATCTAGTCCATCAACCTTCAGAGAAGAAGGAGAGCGACCAAACAAGGCATCTATTTCTGGACTAGCCATTACTCTTCAATGGTAGATGGAGTCAAAAGAAGTTCTCTGAGCTTTAGTTGCTGAGAGCCCACCCTGTAGAGCCTTAATCTTGAGGAAATGTTAAGATCTTTAGGGTCAACTCCTGCGTTAAATTCTTTTGCTAAAAAGTTTAAATCCTCAATTAAAACATCAGCAAGAGATGGGTAGTCAGTTTTATCTCCCTGCTTTGTTAGGGCAAGTTGAGCCCTGGTTGATTCAAGCATAATGCTGGACACCTCTTTTGCATATTCAACAAGTGTTTCTCTTCGCTCTGGAGGAAGTTCTTCCCATTCTTCTCCTAGTTGAACGCCAGGTACATCATCATCTTCAAGGATTGCTATAGATGCAACTAGGGCCAATCTCGATTTTAGTTTATTTTTTGCGATTACGCCAACGGGGAGACGGTCAATTCTTTTGTCATACTTCCTTATTAACTTCTCGCCTATGTCTACATTGTCACCTTCGGCATTTGACTTAAGAAAATCTTCTCCAAGTTCATTGTATATTGTCTTGTAAGAAACATCTACCTTGTCAATGGCAAACTCTTCATTTAATTGTTCTGTTCTTTGTGTTGAAGAGAAAATGCTCCGCATCTGAACTTCTTGTTCATCTGTCAGCAACCCCCTGTCTTTCATGTCAGACAAAGTTTCATCGTTTAGAACACCAACATCTACTGCTTTCTTAAGAACGTCATCAAAAGCCTTGGCACGCCTAGCTACAATTCCGTTCCTTGCCTGCACCATTGAATTTTTGGTAGCCAGTCTTTTAACTTCACTCATTCCAGCGGCCAAGCCCTCACCAGACTCAAGAATCTTAATTTGCTCTTCAATACCTTCTAAATTGTTTTGCAGAGAAAATTCGTCGGTGTTGGTTAGGAGTTCTGCAGAAATTGCATTATCAGATTCTCTTTGCCGTTCTTTTGCCTCGTTCGCAATGCCTTGGTCAATTACCTGCATACGAACAGACATTCCATCTTCTGACAAAATTCCAGACCAAGCAGCAATTGCACCTTCTCTGTCTCCTGATTCTATGGCAAGTTTTTCAAGACTAGCGGCATTTTGCCTAGCTTCTGATTCTCTTTTTTGAGTGGAAGAAATTTTAGCACTTGATATGGATTGTTGAACCCACATATCGTTTGCCATAGAAGCTTGGGTTCGAGCTTCATTGCTAGCACTAGGACCCAAGTCATATTTCTGATTATTTGCAATCCATTCTTCAATCAAATCATTATGCTGATCTACTGGTGTGCTAGTTAAAGATTCCTTTAATCTAGTGGATTCACTAATCTGATAAATTCGCTGCTTGTTAATAGCATCTGCGTCTGCAATTTTTTGCTCTTCAACTCTGGCTTGCTCAAACAATTGACCAGCCTCCTGAGAAGCAGCGGCAATACTACGGAAGAATGAATCCTGCGAACGAATGTTTACTTGACCTCCAACGGATGGCCTAGATCTAACGTCTTGTGGTTTGCTTGTAGGTATTCTAGGCATTGTACTAAACTCTAGCAGTTGGATCTACGACATAAGGTCTAGGATCGGAAACTATTCCCCTTGGGGCTTTAAATGTTTTTTGCTTACCCCCCAAAATCTTTGCCGTCTTAAATGATCCCCTCCCAATTGATGTTAAGCCTCCAACGGTGGAAGCAAGTTGAGCACTACGTCCCTCAAACCTCATAGCGTCAGCACCACGTCGCAGACGGGACGCCTCAGCCTGACCCTGCATCATAACACTCCCAACTCTTTGAGCGGCCATAGCGGCCTCCTGAGCGGCTAAAACTGCAGGTGTGCCGGTGGTTGTTACAACACCTCCTGCTGCAAATCCAGCCTTCTGCTCACCAACAATAATGCGACCCAATTGCAACTCGGTAAATGCCTGCCGCTCGGCATCCTGTAAAACTTGTTGTGCGTCTAATTCTGCAATCTTGGCGTTGTGTTCAGCTAATGCTCTTTGCTGGCGGCCCATTGCAATTTGAGCACCGCCTTCTATGCCGCCAAATATAGCTTGTGCGAAGTCTCCCATTATTGTCCTTTAGGTAAAATTTGTGGCGACATGTACTGTATTGTCGCGGGAAGTGGTTTGGTTTGTTTGTAAAATAAAGAGAAGTAGCGAAAGTTTCCGTGTGGCAATGGCAAAATCTTTTCGCCAGTAAACAGCGGAATGGCTGTGTCCATGTTGTCTTGAGGAGTGCGGAACTGTATTTCGTAGGAGTTTTCTCCGGTCTGACCATCTTCGTAGTCATACCTTACACCAATGTCCCCACCTAGTGTCCTGAAAAACCCAACTCCTACATTGACCGCCCTTTTGTTTTTGTTCCTAGACATGCCGTCGCCTGCTGGTGCCTGCAACTTCATTGTCTCAATTTCTGACGGGTAAGCTACCCCGTAAATGATTGAATTGTAACTAGCACTAAACTCTCCGTCTACGCTAAACCGATCTCCGTGTACCTGATATGGGCCAAGCACCAGTCCATCGCCTAAAACATAAACGTCATCCCTGCCACGAGCTAGTTCAAACGAAGCCCCAGACAATGCTGGACTAAAGGCGTTTGTCGTAGTTAAAGAAGTGTCACTAGCAATTGACTCAACACGCTGGGTTTTGCCACCGGCTTTAATATAGCTTCCAACAGAAAGACTAGAAGTAAAAGTGGTTGATGTTCCCGTTACCGTTGTGCCACTAGAGCTAACAGTTCCGGTTAGGGACGAGTAAGAGCCTAAATGTTCTGCTCCCGTAACAAGGGTAAAGTCGCTGCCAAGATCAGGGTCGGGATAAGTCGCTTCGCTGTCGTTTCCAAGTATAACCTTGCCAGCATCTAAAAACCATTGGTAGTTTCTTGTGTTTTCAGAAGAACGCAAACGCATTATCTGAAACTTGTTGTCCATAATTCCAGTTATAGAGTTCTGGTAAATGGCCCAAACATTGTCTTCATCCGATCCGTAAACCGATGCAACACTTAAAAACTTATCTATTCCATTATCATTTGGTTTGCGTTCAAACCAAGCTTGAACTTCCTCTTGCTTTTCTACAACCAAACAATCAATTTGACCATTGTTGGGTAACCAAAGTATTCTGTATGGATCTTGACTGTAAGCAATTTGAGTGTATGCTCGACCAGTAGCTCCAGTGTTTTTAGCGTTAAGCCTAGTCAAGTCTTCAGCAGCGTAACCCCTAGCTCTCCAGTCGTATGACAATTCGTACACACGCTGTCTTTCGGGACTAACAAAAACCACACTTCCACCAACTTGTCTTGGCTGTATGTACGCACTGCCAATTGAACTTTGAACCTGAATTAGGGGAGCAGATGTAGCAGATATAGCATTGTTGTCGGCTCCACGCAAAGAGTATTCTTCTCCAGACGTTCCGATCAACAAAGCATCTTCTCCGGCAAACCATCTAATCTTGTTCTGCTCTACACTAGACAACGTGTAGCTTACGCCATCGCTTGCTAATACATTGGGGACAGAGGTTCCAAAGTTTTTAAAACTGTCAATTTTAGACCCCCAAATAGTTTGCTTGCGATTGTCTGTACCGCCAAACCAAATGCGTCCTTGGTAAAAGCAAATAGCAGCAGGCCATCCTTGTACATTGCTAAATGCACCCTCGGACCATAACTCAGTAGCAGCCACTGCACCACCTGCTGTAGAGTCAAGCGACTCAACCCAATCTGCTGTTACGCTGGTAGAGCTTGTGTATTGAGTGATTTTAAAACTGCCCTTAACCTCAATTGCTGGTGCAGTTATTATTGCTAAACCTTGAGCAGTAGAGTTTGTAAAAGTCCCTATGCTTTTAATGTTATATTGCGCTTTGGGGTTAGACTCACTTCCTGTAATGTTAAAATTATCTGATTTAGTACTACTAACAGAATGAATAAGTTCTTCAGTAGAAAAATTATCAATGGATCTATACAAGCCTATTTCTCCTGCCCAGTCTCCGCTCGTATTAAAAACCCAATCCCCAAAAATAGGAACTGCACCGCTATCCCAGGGGCCAGAACCTGCTGTTTTTAAATCTTCAGTTGCCTTTTGAGCCTCACGTTTTTCGCGTATCTCCCAGTAGCTACCAACGTGACCCGCCTCAAATAATGCAGATGATGCAGTGACGGTTACTCCGGTTCCTACATATCCATTAACAGCCAGCGTGGTTGTGCTAGTGTTTTGCTCAATTACCGGAGGTAGAGTAAATTCAATTTGTTCTATACGCCAGTCGGTTGCTCCGTAACGAGACAGGGTTAGTGGCTCGTAATTTTCATTTACCAAATAGACCACATCATTTACCTGTGCCCTCATCGGGTAGTCTAGGTAAGACGTGAACTGGCTCATTGGCAACGGGATTTCGTAAATAAATGTGCCCGTTGTTTCTGTTTCTGTCAAAGCATGCCAGTTGCCTGCGGTAAATGTGCCAGCAGAATCGCCACCTCCGAGCGTGTCAAATGCGTACACAACGCCACCGTTGCTAACTAACTCGCCATACCTGTATGCCGTACTTGCTTGCCAAGCCGACACATCCCCTATGTCAACCGTAACTTGGGCATTGCCAATAGTGTTTTGAGAACTATCAAAGAAACGCATGTACGTTCCGTCAGTCTCAATAATGTAATTTACCGATTGGCTAAATTTAAATGGCAACAGTATGCTGCTACTATTCTTAGCCTCAGCCGCATACTCAAAGCCCCACATGCGTTCAGCAGGACCATACTTAAGTGGGATGAAGCCCGTGCAAGTTTTGAGGGCAGAATTGTAGTCTTCTAAATCTGTACGCCCATGCAATAGGGGCGACCACAATCCACCGTTAAATCGGTTTATTCTAGTCCACAAACTCATATCGCTCCCTCGCCGCCGTGGTGAAGAGAATCCCAAGCAGAAGAAGCATACATATTGTCGACTGGCCGGCGACGTTGCAGACTATCTGTAAATTTAGCTTCCTCTACCTTCTTGTCATACAGTGAAAACAATCCTTGGGTTAGCCCCTTGTCATCAGCAATAGCCAACGAGCAAGATGCTGCCAAGTGAAGTGCCATAGACTCTATGAGCAAAGCATCAAACAAAGAAGTGTCTTCTTCGTCTCTAATGTAAGTAATCTTCAAAGGAGCAGCCAAGTCAGTGTGTATGTACTGCCCCTTTAGCTCGTACTCCTTAAAGTGTAAATCGTCTAAATCCGTATCGCCTATATTGACAAGCCTTAAGGACTCTTGAGGAACTAAATATCTTTTGCTCCATGTATGAACTGGAGCAGTTGCGTCTTCAGAGAGGCTAGTGTCTTTTTTAGCACATCCCCAAGTGTGCGATCTTAGCACTTCTTTTCTGCTAAAATCATACCGAAAGCTAAGAAGCTCAGCTGTTGGACTAGTGTCGGTAAAAGGATCGGTGTACCTTCTTTCCCCCAAATGGGTTGCCGCTAAATTTACTATATCGGTTTTTGTTACTGCCATGCTTCTTGTATGTTAAACCCCTAAGCCCACCCCCCGAAGGAGGTGAGCCAAGGAGACTAGGAAGAACCTAGAATTCAAAGAGCCTATGGGCTCTGATCGCAGAGTACCTCTACTACGCCTTCTTCTTGAACGCG
>Ga0208013_1000963_pt1 | contig 14302 bp, 14 predicted proteins | sample 16_taG_FD_184091 | JGI IMG/M metagenome (GOLD analysis project Ga0208013, IMG submission 184091) | Marine viral communities from the Subarctic Pacific Ocean - 16_ETSP_OMZ_AT15313 metaG (SPAdes) (version 2) | ecosystem: Environmental > Aquatic > Marine > Oceanic | place: Pacific Ocean | collected...
GCATGACATGTCTGTTGTTGTCATTGATGACGCAAGTGAAGAAGCACCATCAACAGAATACATTGACACATACATCAGAAACAACGTGAACGGTGGGCGTTCAGGATGGTTTGATACTATCAACAAGCTTTTCAGAATGTCGTTGAAGACAGAAGCTGATGTGTATTTCATGTTGGTTGATGATGCACTTCCAAATGAAGACTTCTTTGATGAAGCGTTCAGACTATGGAACAGCATTGAAGATGACAAGAAAGTTGCGCTGCACTTAGCAAACAATGACAGAAGAAAGAATTGGACAAACTTTGTCAGACAGTCATACAATGATGAACTGTACTTGACACAGACAACAGAATTCAGTTTCATGTGTGTTCCAACATTCTTGAAGATCACACTGAAGCAACCAAGTGCTGACAGATGGATCAAAAGACCAAACGCAGGTTCAGGTGTAGGTGAACAACTGAACGTTCACCACGTGAAGAAAGGACGCAGAATATACGGTGTGAAGAAGTCATTGATACATGCAAACAACAACTGCACTGAAAGCATGATGAACTATGAAGAAAGAAAACTGAACAAATGGAAGTTATTATAAAAGCAGGAACAGGAAGACGCATCAAGTTTGATGTCAGATCAAAAGAAGAACATCTTCAACGTCATTGGATAGCAGGCAACTTTTATGAAGCACATTCAAATGGTCTGCTTGCGTACTTGTTCAGAAACGAATACAAGAAGCAGCGTTGTCTTGACATAGGTGCATCAATCGGAAATCATGCACTGTACTTCAGTAAGGTACTTGATTGCACTGTGACTGCTATTGAACCAAGTGTTGAAAGCTTCAAGCATCTGAAGCACAACGTTGAATTGAACAACGCTGCTGTCAAGCTGCACAATGTAGCACTTGGTGATCGTGATGGCTTTGTGTCAATGCGTTCGTTCAGTGGCAAAAAAGAAAACGTTGGGATGAAGCAGGTGGTTGCAGGAAATGATGTCAGACTGTGCAAGCTTGATGATGTTGTCAAAGGTCAGTTTGGCTTCATCAAAATTGATGTAGAGAATTATAACATCCCACTATTAAAGGGCGCAGCAGAAACGCTGAAACGACAAAGGAAATGTCATGTCTTCATTGAATGTGAAACACCAAGAATGCTTTCGGAAACTTCACGCATCATGACTTCATACGGATACAGAAGACATCAGTTGACACTTAATCATACACCTACATATCTTTACACCAAATGACAGACGATGAACAAAAGCGCAAGGATTACAATGCTTATTTGGACAGGCTTGCAACGTTTAAAGAACGCAGATACCCAAATGGAAAGATCAGACCACTTGTCAGAAAGACATTGAAGATCAACAGAAATCATCCATGTCCATGTGGATCACAGTTGAAGTTCAAGTTCTGTTGTATTAATAAAAAGTCATGAAAAAGATTGTAGTTGGATTGGCAACAATTCCTGAACGCGAAAGCACACTTCCAACAGTTCTTGCTTCTTTACATGATCAGGTTGATCTGATTGAAGTTGCTTTGAACGGATATACTAAGAAGCCAACATTCGCGAAGCTATACCCAAAAGCACGCTTTCATCTGACAACAAATGACAAAGGTGATGCAAACAAATTCTTGACAGTAGAAAAGCATCGTGACGCATATTACTTCAGTTGTGATGATGACATCAAATATCCTGTCAGCTACATTCAGACAATGATCAAGTACATTGAAAAGCATCAGTGCTTGGTGACATGTCATGGTTCAGATATTCCTGACAGAAGACTTTCATCATACTACAAGAATAAGGTCATGCGCAGTCATTGTCTTCATACTGCATCAGAAGTGTCTGTTGATGTTGCAGGTTCAGGTGTGTCAGGCTTTGATACGAGCGTTCTGCGCCTGTCTTATGATCGTTTTGAGTTACCTAACATGGCAGACATTTTCATGTCAATACAGTGCGTAGAACAAAGCGTGAAGCGCATTGCCATCAAACACAGGTCAGGGTGGATCAAAGGTGGCATGAACAAAGGTCGTGCAACCATCTATGAAACGCACAGAAACAATGACAGACCACAAACAAAGATCGTAAATGAATTCGATTGGCGAAAGTAGTACAACCTTATACAACGCTTCAAATGGCTTTGTCAATATTGATGGCAACTTCATTCATGAAACTGCACAGATCAGCAATCTTGTTGAATTAGGCACAGGAAATGTCATTTATCCTTTCGCTGTCATAGGTTTTCGTGGCTTTGTACGTGGTGACAAACAGCGCACAGGTCGTGTCAGAATAGGTGACAACAACAGAATAGGTGCGCATGTATTCATTGCACATGATGTTGAAATTGATGATAATAATCTGATCATGTCGTTTGTGAATATCGGACACAATAGCATCATAGGAACGAACAATGAAATTGGTGCAAAGACAATCATCTGTGGTCACGTTACAATACTGAACCACGCAAAGATCAAAGTTGGTTGCAGCATCAGAAACAGAATAGGAATAGGCAACAAGGCTGTCATTGCAATGGGTTCAAATGTTGTCAAGTCTGTTCCATCAGGTGCTTCTGTAATGGGTAATCCTGCACGCTAAGTTTCACCGATCTTCAGTGCAGACCGTTCTGTCTTCCAAAGCTTGCTGTTTTTCAGTGAACTATAATCAACAACCTTTGATGGTGTTGCGTATCTGACAGCATCATAATACAGAATATTTGCCATAGCAACAGTGTCAACACATTTTGCTGCAATGTGCTTCCAATATCGTTTGAACTTCTTCAGTTCTTTTTCTTCACCTGACCAATTCACACGCTGTCTGCTTTGACGCACTTCATTGAATGATCTGAACACCCAAATGATGAACACAGGTTTTGTCAAGCGTTCGTTCAGAGTTGGAAGAAACACATTCAACGAAGGACATTGAAGAACAAATTCATCTGTGCTGTTCATGAAGTCAAGCAGCACAGAATGTTCGTCAGGTGTTATTGCACAAGATGAATATCCAAGATCACGTTCATTGAACAATGGAAGATCATTTTCGTGTGCTGTGATAGCTGCTGCAATATTAGTTCCTGAACGCTGCGCACCACACACAACTATGCGCCTGTGTTTCATGTTTTAAAATTACTAACTTTGTAAAGATCGTACGCAGCAACTTGTCAATGCTGATCATAATTGACAGGATATGTTTTAAAATAACATAATCATGGGTTGTACTTCATACAACTGTGATCCTTTAGATCCACAAGTGTTGAATGACTGCGGTGAACTTTTGAACGGTTCAGGTGCTGAAGTTGTTGTGTTTTCATGCGGAAACACGCCAACTGATCCAACTGATGGAACAGAAGTGAATGCATTGATAACAGCAGGTGATGCAGTTCTTTTCAAAGAACTACTTGTTGAACTTCCTGAAGCAGCACCACAAGATGCTTCTTCATATCGTGCAGGCGGTGAACCACGTACTTCAACAGTGCAACGAACAGTGTCTTGGATTGATAGCAATGTGAACGAATATTCACATGATGCTTATGATGCAATTGACAATGCAAGTGGTCAAACAGTGGGCGGTCTATTGGTTAAACTATACGAAGAAGATTTTTGTCTTTACATCGTGCCGAATGCAACAGGTATCGTATTCAAAGGTGGTCTGACAGGTTCAGATGCTGATGCAATGCGTTATGTGTACACAGGTTCGTGGAAAAACAAACTTAATCCACGTGTGGTTGCTGAACCAACAGGTGTTTTCACTTAGGATTTCACAGTAATACAGAAAAGAAAAGCGGTCTTCGGATCGCTTTTTTTGTTTGCTAAATTTGGAACATGAAAACGCACATCGGCATCAGATGGTATCCACGCAAGGTTGAAACATTCCAACAGACACAGCACAGCATTGACTTCAAGAATGTGACTGTGTATCCTGATGGTCATGAATTCACACACAGAACTGATTTCGATGTCAAGTATCTTGGTGATCATGCAGGTTGCTTCAAACACTATTACAGAACACTTGAAGACCTTTGCAAGACTGATGCTGATGTCATAGGCTGCTTTTCAGACGATATGCTGTACTTTAAAGATTGGTTAAGCATAGCACATCAACAATTCAAAAGAGATCCATACACAGGCTATTTGGCATGTTTTACACCACGCGGTGTTGCAAAGCGTTTCGGGTTCACGCATCGAAAAGGGTGGCATCAGATCAACGGTGGATGGGCTTCTTCGTGGGGTGGTGGTTATCTGTTCAAGCGCAAGACAGCAATCAAGATCCTGAAGCATCCGTTCATTCAACAGCACTTGAAGAACTATGAAGCAAATCAGCAGATTGATCATGCAATACCTGAAGCAGTTCATCAGATGGGTTTGCATCAGTACCTTCACAATCCATCATTGATGCAGCACATAGGAAAGTTCAGCACAATAGGACATCAGCACAGGAAGATTGATGATGCTATTGGATGGCAACGATAAAACAGACACAATGAAAAGACTTCTGATCATATTACTTCTTGGAATGTACGGATGCCGCGAAGATGTTACTTGCATTGAATGTTGCAAAGATGAACGCTTGGTGGTTCAGTGTGAAGATGAAGTGTCAAATTGGCACGCACAAACACTTCTGAACTATTGGGAACAGCAAAATTTCACGTGTAAAGTGACAACAGAAGATCATTCAACTGTGTCAGGGTGGTGATTGATTGAATATTAATTGTAAATTTGTTGTACCTTTTTCGGGTAGTCCTTTAGCAAGTACTTAAATTAGCATCCTTCGGGGTGCTTTTTTTATTACCTTTACCCTATTCATAAAAAATCGGTGTTTGTACTGACTGACCGATTGCAACTTGCTAAAGGGCGAACAAATCAAGTCACAGTTTGAAGTATTGAAGCACCTAATCCATGCAATGACGTCCTGCTGTCAACATGGTCTTAAAAACATACGTTGTATCAAACGAATGAGTAAGGGTGTTGAATGTAGATAGACATAGTTCTATCATAGAAAGCAGATACAATGGATTGAGGCGGCTTTCAGATATGGCATTCAGAGAATATACTTGCTAAACATTCATGTCATTCTGATATGTTTGAATAGAGTAGGTGTGTGCAGTCACTAAATGTTTGCATTTGTTTTTGTATGTTATAAAGTTGTACTTTTACAAAATGAACATTGTTCTTGCAGCATTCGGAAAGCGCGGATATTTTTACGCAGCTTATAATTTAGCATTCAGCATCAAACACTATGATCCAACAGCAAACATTCTGCTGATACATGACGCAGGTTTGTCACAGTTACCTGATCAACGATGCTTTGACAAATTTCATGCAATAGACGAAGCCACAACGCATCCAAAAGGCACGCTTGATGCAGGCAACGTCAAGCTGAACGTTTACAAGATAGCAACCAAGTACTTCAGCAAATACATGTTCTTAGACGTTGATGCGGTTGCGCTGAAGTCTTTAAAAGAATGGTATTATGCAATTGATCAAGACTTTGCAACAGATGTGCGTGGTCGTGGTAAAATTGACGATGACATCAACTATTCAGTTTGGGCAACGAATGAAAACATTTGGAAAGAATTCAAGCTGAAGAAGTCAGATGAATATCTTGCTGTGCAGTCTTCATGGCATTATGCGAAGAAGACCAAAGAAAACGGTGCAATGTTTCGTGATGCTTTGCGATTGAACAAGAACACTTTTGCAGACAGAAAAGAAATGTTGAAAATCAGGTGGGGTGCAAATCTACCTGATGAATTAATTCTTGGTGGTGCAATAGTACGTGCAGGAATTGATCCTGCTGTTCCATTCAGACCGATCTTCTTTGGTGATAGACACGCACCACTGCGCGAAGTGAAAGAACATTACATCATGTCTATGTTTGGCAATGGCAAAGGAAAGACGCTGACCAAACGTGATTTCATAGAATTTTACAACAAGCATCTTCTGTCTATCTTCAGACAGCACAACATGAATTTTCACTACAAAGCTGCATTCATAATGCGTGACAAATACATCAATTAAACAACAATCAAAACATGACTGAAAAGATCAACATCGTTTTCAAGAACAACGGAAAAACAGCAAAAAGACAGATTTCATTTCTTCTTTCACATCGTGCAGATTGGCAGATGGAAAGCAACCCTTTCATGATTGTTGACATCGATCTGAAGAAGAAGATAGAAGGTCAGACATTCACTGACAGACCTGTTGAACAGTTGCTTGTCAGCAAGTATCCATATTTGAAGACAGTGCTTGAAGAAGAAGCTGAAGAAATTGATGAACCAATACAGACTGAAGATGACACAGAAGATCAGACCGATCAGGACGCACACAACGGATCAACCGAAGCCACGCAGACCAAAACAGTCAATCAAGATGCGCTGAACTATGAAGCACTTCTTGAAGGTTCAATCAAGTCTATCAAGCAAGCTGTTGAAGAAAATGAAAGCATTGACATTCAGACACTGATTGATCTTGAAACAGAAGACAGAAACAGAAGCACACTTTTGAAATACTTAAACGAAAACAACAAATAAAATGGCTGAAGAAAACAAAATTGAACTAGCAGACGTTCTGAAATATCAAGGAATAACACTTGGTGAAAAGGCAACGATTGAAGATTACAAGAAGATCTTTGACAATGACTTTGTGAAGATAGATCAGGCTGCTGATCATCCTGATGTGAAGAAAGCAAATGCAGGTGAATTCACACGCAAATTTGCAACAGAACTGAAGCGCACTGCAAAAGAAAACAACATTGATCTGTCTGAAGATGACACAAAGAAAGATGTTGCTGAACTGTCAAGACTTGTCACAGCAAAGCTGAATGAACAATGGTCTTCAAAGTATGATGAACTGACAGCGCAGCAGAAGAAGCCAAATGAAGCAATGACAGAACTTCAGTCAAGATTTGACAAGCTGAACCTTTCACTTGAAGATGAACGCAAGATGAAGGATGATCTTGCCGCAAAGCTGACAGGCAAAGAAAAAGAATTTGACGAATACAAAGTCAGTCTTGAAAAGTCAACAGCAGTTGGTGCATTGCATAAGTCATTGAAGTTCTCTGAAGTTGCAAAGCCACTTGAAATTGAAGGCTATCACGCACACATGAATAAGAACTACAAGCTTGAATTCGATGACAAGAAGACGCTTCAGATATATGACACAGAAGGACACAGGATTGCAGATCCTTCAAAGCATGGTGCATATCTTGAACCGAAAGCTGTCTATGATATGAAAGCAGAAGAATTCAATCTGACACAGAAGGTCGATCCAAACAAAGTTCCAAATCCAAAATCATCTGAAGACAATTCACAGCAGTTCAATCAGCAAAAATCTTCTGAAGGTGTGGCACTTAATCCACGATCTGCACCATCAATGAAGCCACGTTTGAAAACTTCCTGACATTGGTTGACAGGTATCTTGAAGGGTTTTCATGACCTTCATGATACAAAAGGACTGTGTGAAGCAATTTGCACAGTCTTTTTTTGTGCGTTATTTTTCACTACATTTGTCAATAGCGATCAAATACGCAGGTCGAACCATACCTGACATGATAATGGTTTTTCGTGGCTTACGTTACAGCAGCCAAAAGAATATGCTGTGCATGAGTAGATAAAAAAATTAATCATGTCCTATACTCCTAGTACATTAGTAGCATGTCCAAATCTTCAAGATAGATTGGATAATGTTTTTGCAAATGATGCTGCGCGTTTCTACATTGATCCAATTCCGTTTTCAGAATTCTTGATGTCACCATTGAATAAAAATGGTTTGGCATTTCAAGTGTCAAATGGAAAAGGAAAAGTGCGAAATGTTGAACTGACTTATCAGCCTAGAATTCTTCAAAGCGAAGTCAGCACAAACGTTTCAGATTACTGCGCTGCAACAACAGAACGTGGAAACACTTCTGAAGAATACACAATTGACACAACCAAGAATTTAGCATTTGACCAAAAGTTTGATGTTGAAGATTTGAAGTCAAGTTGTGAAGACAACGAAAATTGGTTTGCTGATCAAATTGCAAAGATGATTGCAGCACTTGATACTGCTGTGAACAACAAGAATGCAACACAAGCGGCTGCACTTCTTGGTGGATGGTCTTCTGATATTTCAGGTGTGCCACACATCACAATGTCTTCTGATGTTGCGCAAGTTCGCACATTGCAGCCATCAAGCACATTTGCACCATTTCCTTCTTCAATGCAGTCTATCAAGGCAGCAGGAAGAATTTCAAATTTCGGTGCATCAACAATCGTTGGTGGGATGCAGTTAAATCACTATTTAGAACAAATTCAGTCAGGTTGCTGTGCTGATTATGGTCTTGACTTGGGCGATTTGCAGAAGCGTTTTGGATTGGCTTCAGTTTATGACCGATATGTCGCAGATGCAGCAGGCGGTGATGAATTCAGTTGGATGGTTGCAAACGGATCACTTCAGGTGCTTCACTACAACCGTTGGACAGGTCTTTTCGGAAAGCAAGATGCAAATAACAGTTATGGTGTTGTGTATGGTCGTTTAGGTATTCCTTACGACATCAGCATCAAGCATGACTGTGGAACAATTCAGGTGTCAGTTGTTGCGACAACTAAGCTTGTTGCGCTTCCTGACGATATGTATCAAACAGGTGATCACCTTGATGGTGTGAAAGGGTTTGCTGCAATCGAAGTTGACAATTCGTAAAAGACGAAAGTCAGAAATCAAAAAGGGCGGTGCATTGTGCATCGTCCTTTTCTTAAAACTTTACAACGCAGATGGCTTGCTTTGATAATGTGATCAGTTACAAGAACGGATGTGAAGCTTCTTCAGGGTTGCTTCTTGATAATTTGGTTCAGTATGGTGAAGTGTCAAAATACGTCACAGAAGACTATGAAGATGCTTCTGAACTGATTGATGAAAAGATACAGTTTGCGGTGAAGAATGTTGTTGAAGAAATGTCAGGACATTTTGCTTCACAGTACATTCCAAAAACACTACTTGAAAACAAGCGTGCAGGTTTCTTTGATGAAACACAGACAGAAAATGCTGCTGCTGCAAACACGCGAAAAGGCATAGAACTTGAAATCTGTAATCGTGAAAGCTTTTATCAGTTGTATGTCAGTTTCATTGAAACATATCTGAATTACACAGGAAGCGTGTCAGTTCTTGTCATAGATACAATGACAGGTGAAACGCTTGATACTATCACAGTGACATCAGTTGCAGGTGAAATTGTTCAGACCTATGTTGACAAGACTTACACAGCAGAAAAACGCAAGCGCAGAATTGCTTTTGTGTATGATGCAACAGGTATTCCAAACTATGCCACAACGTTAATTGGTGAAGGTTGCACGACATGCAGCAAAGGTCTATACAATCTTTCAGGCTTCATCACAGGACGTTCTATTTCAGTGCCAACAGCATCTGATCCAATCCTTGCAAACATTGACAGCGCGAATGACACAGCAGGTCTGTCAATCAATTTCAGTCTAAGCTGTGACAATCAGAATTGGTTGTGCAGTCAAAGAAATCTGCTTGGGATGCCTATTCTATACAGAACGGCTGAATTGATCATGGAATTTTCAATCTTCAACACTGATCGTTTCAACAGTAAGACAGCGATCAATAAGAAAGAGAACGAAGAACGCATGATGAAATATCATGAAGACTATGAAAAGCAAATGTCAATGACATTGAAGAACATTTCAGCACCTTCAGATGGTGTTTGCTTTACGTGCAGAAAGACACGAAAGTCTGTGACAAGTCTTCCATGAAAACGAAGAAGAAACATATCAAAACCAAGACACGCGAAGTTCTGACTTCGATGGTTGGTGATGTTCTGAAATTCACTGTTGTATGGCTGAACTGACAACAAAACAATTTGCAGCGAAGCTGAAAGGCATCACGCGCAAAATGAAGACAGACAATCTTCCATATAAGATCGCTGTGCAGACCGTTCATGCGCTGCGCATCAATCGCATCTTTCATGTTGGTCTGAATGCTTCAGCAGGTAGAATTGGAAGCTATGACACCAAGCGTGAAATATATGCTTCTGATGATCAACTGCGAAGAAAAGGAACGCACAAAGGCAAGTCAGGTAAGACCAAGTTTCAGTCAGGCAAAGCACATAAGACTTCATACTACAAGAATTACAAAGCATTGAAACAGCAGCAAGGCTTCAACGCATCACGCGTGAATCTTCGCATGACGAACAATCTGCAAAGTGAATTTGCAAATGTGAACATCAGCAAAAGCAGCAACAGTGCGCCAAAAGGTTCAATGCCTGTCAAAGTCAATCCATTGTTGTATGTTGAACGCATTGACAATCTGAACAAGCTTGAAGGAATTGAAAAGAAATATGGTGATGTTTTCGGCTTCACAAATGGTGAACGAACCAAATTCAATCGCACCTTTCAATTTGAAATGAATAAACTGTTGAACGCATGAAAGTTGTACATACAAAGATCAAAGCCTGTTGTGGTGGAAAGAAAGGACGCAGAAGCTATCTTGAAGAATTCTATATTGTAGCAAAGGCAGCATGAAAGATCAAAATGAAATAGAACTTATTCTTGCAGATGTACTTGCAAAGTCTAAAGATCTGTACATCATAAATCAGAAGACAAAACAACCTGAATGGAAGGGTGTTCCTGATTATTATGAAGGGTATCAAGCTGCTGTGAAACAGGTCAACAGAATTGCAAATCATTCTGAAGTTGACAAGTATCCTGCTGAACTTTTCAAGCATCGTGCGCCAAATCAGAATGCAGAAGAAAGTGAATACATAGAAAACAATTACAAGAACACCACGCACCCTGTTTTCATGGACTATCTATCTGTGACTTCACGTGGCTTGAATGATCACAATTGGTCAATTGAATTCAGTGACACATCTGCTGAAGAACAAGACTATAAACACTACATCACAACACAGATCGATGTTTTCAAATCTGTTGAACGATATGTGAAAGACCTTGTTCCAACACTTCGCGCAAATGATGCGAATGGTGTCATGACATTTGATCTGAAGCAACCGAAAACTGTTGTGAAAGATGATGGTGAAGAAGTGGTTGATGATCGTGAAAGATTAGAACCACAACCAAAATTCTATTCATCTGCACAGGTCGTTGAATGGACATGGAATGAACATGCAATGTTTGAAAGCACTGAACGTTCAGTTGTTCAGTATTACAACCAACCGATGAAGATCGGTCGTGTGTTCTATTTCTATGATGACACAAACATTTGGAAGATCGAACAGACAGGCAACTTCATTGACAACACGTTCAATTTGAACATCATATTTGCACACGATCTGAAATACTTTCCATGTCAGAAGATGAAAGGTGTTCCAAAGATCCTGAAGTCAGATGAAATCTATTACACTTCACGCTTTTATTTCAGCGTTGATCCATTGGATTGGTCGTTGCTTTATTCAAACTATCTGAACGCAGCAATCGCGAATGTGTGCTTTCCTTTCAGATGGCAGATCGGTGACAACTGTGACTTCACAGATGCAGACAATTCAACTTGTCACAATGGACGCATTGCAACGAAAGACGGTGAAATGAAGTTGTGTCCTTCTTGTAAAGGTTCAGGAATGAAAGTCAGAACATCAGTGATGTCAACGTACTTGCTGAAGCCAAAAGAAGGACAAGATGAAGGTGACACATCTTTTCCAACACCTGTTGGATTTGTTTCACCTGAAACAGACACACTTGACTTCACAGATCAGAAAGCAGCTTCACTGATAGCACAGGCACGTGAAATGCTGCACATTCATACTTCTGACAGCAAGGTGAAAGGCAATGAAAATGAAACTGCACTTGGAAAGATCATTGACATGAAGGCAATGTTCGCATTTGTGCAGCCTGACAGTGATCAGACATTTGATGTGTTTCAGTTCTTGCTTGATGTGATCGGTGATGTGCGTTATGGAAAGAACATTGAAACAGCAAAACTGACCTATCCAAAAACGTTTGACTTCAGAACAGAAGCAGACGTTCTTGAAGACATCAGAACAGCACGTGAAGCGAATGCGCCAACACACATAGTCAATACATTAATACATCAGTACATCAGAACACGTTTCTTCGCAGAACGTGACACTGCACGTGTGTCTGAACTGATAACAACATCAGACAGATTGCTGACACTGACATCAGAAGAAATTGTTCAGCGTAAAGCACAGAACATTGTTGAAGCGTGGGAAATCGTGTTGCATGACAGCGCATTCACATTGATCAATGAATTGATATTTGAAGAAGAAGATTTCTTGTCATTGGATATTGACAAACAGGTTGAAAAGCTTGTGACAAAAGCAAAGCAAAAAGCACCTGAAGATGTCATTGAAAAGCGTGCAAGAAAAACAGCAGAACGTCTTGTCAATGGTAACTGATGGCATTATTCAGCGACACTATACGGAAACTGATTGAACAGAAAACAAACAGGCTTGAAAGCATTCCTGATGCGTTTGCTGCTGACATGATCAGAATTCAACAATCGAAGTTCAATGACATCATTGGACTTCTGAATGAACTTGAATTCAGTGGTGGAAGTCTTGTGACAAACAAAACAAATCTGACAAAGATTGAAGGTGTTGTTGACAGCATCAAAGATGTTCTGACAGATGATGAATTTGAAGATGCAGTGTCAGGATTGCTGAAAGAATTTGACACACAGGCTGACATCAATTACAAGTACTTTGGTGAAGTAGTTGAAGATTTCAAAGTTCCTGCAATAGCAGATGACATTTTGAATGAACGAAAAGTTGCTGCTGTTGAAAGTCTATTGAACAGCACTGATGATCTTCTGACAAATCCTATGCGTCAAGAACTTGCAAACAGTGTCACATCAGGTGCAACACGTAAAGATCTGATCAATACATTCAGAACGCTTGTTCTTGGAAGCAATGACACAGATGGTCGTTTGCTTAGATCAACAAGACAGATCGTGTCAGACACGTTTGCGCTGTCAGATGCTTCAGTGTCAAACGCTGTTGCTGATCAGTTAGGTCTTGACTATTATCTTTTCACAGGTGGTCTGATAGAAACTACACGCTGCTTTTGTCGTGAAAGAAACGGCAAATATTTTCACAGAAAAGAAGTTGAAGCGTGGGGTCGAAAAGAAAAGCTTGGAAAGTGCAAGACCAACAAAGGATGGGCAGGCATGATGGCAGGCACGAACGAAAAAACTATTTTTATAACACGTGGCGGTTATAACTGCCAACACGCACTGCTTGCAGTGTCTGAAGCTGTTGTTCCAAAAGAAGTAATTTCAAGAAATGCTTAAAGCAATAATCACATATTTGAATTTGAAGCTTAGTCTTCTGAATTATTTTGACATGACGCGCTGCTTGTGTGAATTGAAAGCAGAAAGTGACAAAGAAGATGACACGCGCATCAGTCCGAAAGAATACATCAGCAATGGTGAATGGCAGTCAATAGACTTTGACGCATTCAACGGTGTTTCTTATTGGCGGCTGCGTGATGAAATTCAAACAGAACCTGTTGAAAATCAATACAAGGCATCAAAGAAAGTTGATGTGAAAATTCCTTTGCGCTTGGTGTTCAGTGTGAACAGAAGCAAGCTGACACAGGATGATGCGTATTCATTTGACAGAATTCGTGAAACGATTGTCAAGCAGTTCAATTTTGATGATGGTGATCTGAAGACACAGCTTCAAGTGAATAAGGTAACTGTCAGCGCACCAACAGCGAACGGAAACGCGCAAGAAGTGTGGAATGAAGAAACAGCGAACACAGGAACTTTTGAACCAAAGTATGAAGTTGTTTTTGGATCAATTGACATTGACGTTGATCTTGTTGCAGACAAAGATTGTCTATTAACTGAATGTGATGAAATAGAACAGGACATCTTGAAGACGTTTGACTTCTGCAAAGCTGCTGTTCGTGATAGACTTACATCTGAACAAGAACAGTGCTTGATTGATGCGCTGTGTGCGTGTGCTGATGCAACAGTTCAAGTGAACGGTGCTGATGTTGGAACAGTTGCAAGTGGTGGAACATACGACCAATCAATTCACGACACAGCAGGTACTGATGTTGGTACTGCTGCAAATCCTTCAGTGATCGGTGACAGTTCAAATGAAGTCAATGGTGTTGACATATCTGAACCAACAGTTGCAGAAGGAACGCACAATCAGCAGATACATAATTCAGCAGCTTCAGACGTTGGAACGGCTGCAAATCCTTCTGTTGTTTCGGATGCAACGGTAACAATAAACGGTGATAGTTTAGGTGCAACAGGTGATGTTGTGGCTGAAGGTTCAGTTGATATTGATGTTCAGCAAGGCGGTGCGCCTGTTGGTTCGTGGGATGG
>Ga0208013_1000964_pt1 | contig 14292 bp, 16 predicted proteins | sample 16_taG_FD_184091 | JGI IMG/M metagenome (GOLD analysis project Ga0208013, IMG submission 184091) | Marine viral communities from the Subarctic Pacific Ocean - 16_ETSP_OMZ_AT15313 metaG (SPAdes) (version 2) | ecosystem: Environmental > Aquatic > Marine > Oceanic | place: Pacific Ocean | collected...
ATGTATAGAGTCGATATGTTAGATGGTAATATAATAACTGTAGACGAAAATGATTTAATCGATTTTGAAACTTGGTTAGATGATCAGGATGATATAGATGCTTTAAATGAATTAAATGTCGATTTTGGAGACTTAGAAAATAATGTATTTGAAGGAATTAAGAAATGTGAATGCGGTAGTGAGAAAGTAAACTCTAATAGACATTCATCTTGGTGTCCGAAATATGACTCTTAAAGAATTGATTGACTTATTTAGACAGGGTGAAGAACCAAATTTTATTAAATTTTTAGACAAAATAGAGGATGAATATGGCGAAAAAAAATCCCCCTACACCAATAGACTCAAGAGACAGGGCAATAGATCAACTGATTGACGATAAAAATAGGATCTATAAAGAGTTAAAAAAAGCAGAAGAGCATATAAGAAACTTAAAAGCACAAAAAAGATTATTAAAATCAAGGATTAAATTTTTACAGGAGAAGTACAGTGACAGAGGAAAAAAAGTACATCACGAAAAAGATTACTGAGAGAGACATAGCAATAGCTACCAAATTTGCTGAAGAGCGTTATGAAAAGAGTAAGGTTCACTATATGAGAAGAAGGCAATTCAATGAAACTAAGATTAAGTATGATATTATGATAGGAGCATTGGGCGAGATTGGGGCATATAAGATGCTTAAAAAAGACTATGGTATAGAGGTATGTAAGCCTGATTTTGAGGTCTATGAGGCTAAGAATAAGAGCTTTGATGCCGATCTGACGGATGATAAAGGAAGGAAGTATCATTGTAAGTCGCAATCTATAGAATCATCTTCTAAGTATGGAAGATCTTATATATTACAATGGGGAGGCAAAGGTTATGGTCATACGGACAAGCTGTTTAGAAATACCGATAATAATGATTATCTCATACCTACTGAAGTGGATGTCGAAAAGAAGGAAGTGCGAATTTTTGGATGCTATAAGGTAAAGAAAATAATGGATGAAGGATATGTAAAACCACCTAAAGTTAAATGGTTAGAAGATACTAAACGTGCAATATACTTAAAAGACATAGAAAATATGCCTTATTATGAAAGATGGGGTAGACTGAATAAGTTTTCTGTGATATAGTGTTTACATGGATTATGAATAAGGGTAGTTCCCAAAGGATTAAAATCGCTGCCCAAGTCCATATATTTACATATATTATATATCATACACTATGTGAGCTATATGCTTTAAAATGTTATCTCGGAATTGATCTTATACCAAACTGGTCCTTATTTCACTAACTTATATATACCCTACTTTGACGTAAATGTATACTCTACTTATACGTTTGTATACCCATAAATTACCCATAAAACAGCTTAAAAACACCTTTAAAACAACCATAAAAAACCGACCGATGCCTACGAATTGGTAGGATACTTTTCTTATTTTTTATCCCTTATATGTGATTATTACATATTTAAAAATAAATGACAAGATCACGACAGCAGATAAGGGTAAATCTGAAAGTTCAAGTGGCAAAGTGTACTATAAAAAGGAAAAAACTGGACAGGTGTCCAGAAAAAGCCGGAAAAAACACCAATAAATGTAGTAAAAATACATTTACTGGAGTAAAATGGCAGAGGTAGTGCCAGAAATGGTCTAAAAACGGCAGTAAGTGGAGCAAGTTTATAACCTCTAATAAAGGTTATATAACCTCGAATCGAGGTGGTTATTTCCCTAATTTACTCACATTTAGCATTTTTTCAAAAGACCTTCCTCCGGCATATGTACCTAAGAAAATCTTTGCTAATTCGTAAAGTTCGGGTTTGGGATGGGCTAGATCAAATGCTGCTAGGACTATTATTCCAACCAAGAGTATAGAACATAATGGTCGCCATGTTGCGGTGATCCAGTGCTTGGAACTCGATTCTGCAATTGAGATTTGAGCTTTCGTTTCCAACACCTTTGACTCAAATTTGAGTAACTCTTGTTGAGCTTTCGCTTGAGTTTTTGCAAGCTCATTCCTGAGCTTTCCTCTTTCTTCTTCTGAGACATGTATTTCATCTATAATCTCCGATGCAGGTTTAAATATATCTGTTATAAAGCTTAGTATACTCATTTCTTTTTAGATCTATATGCCATTCTTCCGGCAACACTCTTTGATCGTGTAGGACCAACTTGAGTTTTCCAAACACTATCTAAAGCGTCTGATTTTACTTTATTCCAATTCCCACTTTTAAAAGATTGTTTAAGCTTTCTAAACTTATTTACTCTAGTATAACCTAAATTGAACATAAATTCTACTAAGGCAGATTTCTGTACATTATTTAAATTTTTTATATCATTTACTCTAATGTATTTTTCCATATCACTTATTGCAGTTTGTAAATCTTTCTGTAAAAGTATATCAGAGTTTTCTTTTGACATAGAGGTTGTTATATTTTTATCAGTTAGTAGTTTGTCTTCATTTATAGTTAAACCATACTTAGTGACAAATTTATTTAAAGCTGTTCTTTCTTCTTCAGATCCTTTAGCAGCTTTTGTAATAAGATGTCCTGTACCTACAGTAAGATAACCTAAATGATCTCTATACACAGAAAGGATCTCCCCTTCATGTTTCTTCACTTTTCCTAAAGCATATTCAGACATTTTAAAAGCAGGAGAGCTTTCTTCAGGTGGGATAATTTCTTTTTCTAAAGCAGCTTTTTCTTCCTTTTTTGTTTTAGTTACTTTATAAGCCCTTTTATGTAATTCATCAGCAGATAACTTTTTTCTCTCTTCTTGCTCTTTTACTAATCTAGCATGATCTCTATCAAATTGAGTCTCTTCATATTTAAGTATTTTTTGTTTAGGGGCAAATTCGGCTTTTAAAGAAGCTCTTTCTTCTTCAGTTATAGTATTTAAAATTGTATCTACAGATTCTGTATTCAACTTATATCCCTTTTGATTTAAGGTAGAAGAAAATACAGGCTGCAGCACCAGACAAAATAAAAGTAACGAACTTATAATTATCTTTAAAAAAGTGCACCACGTAAAGCGGTTTAATATCTGTTTCAATATTTTCAAGTCTCTCCTCCAATAAGTCAGTTCTCTTTATATGGTACTTTAAATCGCCTTCCATACGAATCTGACTTTCTCTAATTGTTTTAACATCCTTTTTTAATTCTTCCATAACTACTCAGTAGCGGCTTCTTCTGTATATTGCTTAAAGTTTAAAGGACGATCTTCAGTTTCTTTATCCTTTTTTGATTTTTCAACCGCTTGTTTTAACTTAAATTTTAATAATACTTTTTTTAATCTTTCATCCATTTTAGTCCTTCCTTTGTAATTTGTTAGCTATTTTATTATACTGTAAAGTTCGCTTTGGAGCAACCTCTACAGATAAATCGGGTATATTTTTAGTTTGTCTAAACTCTTGTAATAATTGCTTTCTTTGACGAAGTTTATACTTAGAGTTTATTTGACTCTCGATAGATTGAACTTCTTGATCAGTAACAGCTTTTCCATCAAATCCTATGCCGGGTTCAATTAATTTTTTCATTACAGAATCTTGAGACAAAGCACTCATAATAAGTCCTATAGAATTTTGATCTTCATTATCTATTGCATTTCTTAACGCTTTTGCCTCTGTATATTTCTCATTTTGTTGTAATACAGTTAATATAGCATCTTTTCTAGCAATTACTTCCTGACTTGATCTAGATATAGGCTTATCTTCTAAAGCTATTAAAGATTGAGCTTCAGTCAAAGATTGTCCTAACGCAGCATGACTAGTTCCGGCACCTTGTATTATTTTATGAGCTATTTTTGAATACTTTTCTGGATTAGCTGTAAACTTTTCTGAAAGTTTTTTCATACTTACCGCTAAAGTAGCAGGTGCTTGTGCACTTGATAAGAACATATTCATAGCTCCGGCAGCGACTACTGCAGGGGCAGCTCCAATTCCGACACTTTTAGCTAAAGCACCTGTCATTAGACCTCTAACATTTAATATATCTTTAAGTTGTTTTACAGCACCTGTTGCATTAACTTCATCTACTTGTTTTAGAATTGTAATTCTAGCATCACTTAAATCTCCATAATCTATTTTCGCTTGTTTATAAGCAGCTAATAAATCAGGATTATTTATATTTAAGTTAGAATTATTAACAATCCCTTCTAAATCTCCAGACATTTGACCTACAATTTTATTTTCTACTTCATTTATTTTATGGGCAACATTATCTGAATACTTAACTCTACCTACAGCATCTAAATTTCTATGAGCTATATCAGTTTTTACAGTATGTAATCGGTTTAAATCAAAATTTTCTTTATATTTTAAAATAACTTTACCAGTATCTTTATCAATTTTATCAGTACTTTCTTTAAAGATACCATCTAACCAATCTTCTAAGTTTTGTGCAATTTTTTGAGTTCCCGGATCATCAGAATTCTTTAAAGGACGAACATGGTTATATAAATATCTTTTATGAAGTAATTCTGGATCAATCGCCTTACCTACTTCTTCATCAACAGTTTTTAAAATTTGACCTATTTGATTACCTTTTTCTTGCTGTAAAGTAATTATTTTATCTTTTGTTTCTTCAAAACTTTGTTGAGGAGCGAATAAAGGTTTATTATTACTAGTTTTCATTTTGTATAAATTGTCAGACCATTCTGACATATCTCTTCCTTGTGACCTAAGTTTTCTACCTAAATGTATTTTATCAAAAACTCCCCTTATACCAATTGCTTCAGCTACAGTACCGGAACTTAAGCTTTTCATTGCAGCTTGACCTCCTTTCATAGCCATACCTAGACCTTTACCTGCAGCAGTTGCTCCTAAAGCAATACCTGCACCAGTTAGTCCGGCATTTAAACCTTGTTCTAAAGATATCATTTCACTTCTTTTTAAATGTCTTGAATAACCTACTCCTGCTAATCCGGCTTGAGTTATTGCTAAAGCAGGGTGAGTTAAAGAAGTAGCCACACTTGTACCTATTTCAGCAGCATCAAATAATTCTGGGTTTTTTGCTTTAGAGGCATCGAATGCATCTTGACTATCATTCCTATGTCTAATGTAGGCTTCTCCATATTCAGATATGTCAGCATCACCTGTAACTACATCTTTAGCAGCTCCGACAGCCCCGGCAATATTTGGAGCAAATCCTTGAGTTACACCTGATGCGGCTCCTCTGTAAACAGCTTCTTCTTCAGAAACTTCTTCTTGAGTAGGAGGAGGTAAATCTCTTGGGGAAGATACAATGTTACTTAATCCACTATCCCCACTATCTTCATTACCTTCAAATTCCGCTTTTAATTCGGCAATTTCTTCGGGAGTTAAATCATTTATTTCCATAATAATCCTTACTGTTGTAATTTCCTATATAGTTCTGCTCTTTGTTCTTTACTTAATTGTTCTAATCTTCCAGATGATTTACTACTTTCTTGTGGTAATGATTGAGAATATTCTTGTAACTGTTCTTCAGTAGCAGGATCTTTTACTTGACTTCCTTTAGACAATCTATCTCTTATTTTTTTAGTAGATTCTAATCTAGGAGCAATCCAAGCTTTCCAAGTTTTTTCATCATCTAACATAGTTGGAGCCGGAGATAAAAATAATTTCATTTCTTTATCAGAAATTGCACCTTTAGTTTTTGCTACACGTAGAAGGGCATCATCTACTTTTAATTTTTCTAATAACAATCTTCCTGCAGCTTTAGGGTTTCCTCTTAATTTATCAAAAGTTGCCCCCAATGTTCCATCTATAAATCCAGTTACACCTCCTTCATCTAATAATTTATTTGCTTTTTCCATATCTTCAATTGAATTATTAGTGATATCTAAAGATGCTTCTTTACTATCTAAAGCTTTACTAACTTTTAGTTGATGAATTTCTTGTTTACGTTGTTGGTCAGCGTTTCTTGCATTTTGTCTAGCTTGAGCTTCCATTTTAGCTATTCTTTCCCTAGACTCTATTTCTGCTTTTTGTCGATCTATAGTAGCCTTTTGATAAGGGGTCATAGTGTTTTTCTGCAGTAAAGCTTGTTGTTCTAGTTGTTGTTGAGCAATGGCTTTTTGACGTTGTAATTGTAGTTGTTGGTACTGATCACTTGCTTTTTGTCCAGCTTCCATTCCTCCAATTTGTCCTCGGAGTCCTCCTCCACCCATGCCACCAACTATTCCACCAACTAAAGCAGGGGTCATTGCCGCCAATGCTTCTTTTAGTTGTTCTGCCAATGTAGGCTCTTTATTGTCTGCCATTTTTATCTCCTATTATTCTAAGTCGTAATATTCTTTACTAGCCTCTGATATATAATTTTGTAAGTCTATTGGAAAATTTGCTACATTATCTTGATCTGCCATAAGAAAATCTAAAAAAGTTTTCCCTCCACCAAGAGCGAACATTTTTTCTTTTAAAGCTAAGTCAGTATCTTCTTTCCTAGTATCCATAGAAAATGTACCTAAATCTTTTATAGCTTCTCCTCGTTTATCTGCTTCTGCCATCATTAAACTTCTTTCAGAAGCTAGTTGAGATTCTGCTAATTTTTGTCCTAAATCTTGTTGCATCATTTGAGCCGATGCTCCTCTAATTCCGCCTCTTGACATTTGTCCTCTAGCTTGAGATAGTTGACGATCAGTTTCTGATTTAGCAGATTGTCTTGCAGCACTTCTCATTCTCATCATATCCTGTGTACTGTAAACACCCTTATCTACACGTTCTTGCAACGCATTTAAAGCACTTCTAACTTGAGGATCTTCTGACATACGAGGTAAACGACCTAGAAAATCTGTTCCCCATGTTGCCCCTGATTCAAAAGCACCACCTGCTTTATCTCCTAGAGCAGTTTTAATACCAGAATAATCTACATTATTAGATATTCCTTCTGCAGAAGTATCTCTTAAAGGAGTAATATTACTTCCTTGAGCAATGGTTGCTATATCTGTATTATTATTTAAAGACCCTGCCTCTGTTGGAGTTGTTGGAGTTGTTGGAGTTGTTGGAGTTGTTGGAGTTGTTGGAGTTGTTGGAGTTGTTGGAGTTGTTGGAGTTGTTGGAGTTGTTGGAGGTTTATTTGCTTCATCAAGAATATCTTGAGCATTACTTGCTATTTCTGTTTCTGTAGTAGTATATATTTTATCTTTTTCAGCTTGAGCTAATTGAAATTCATCTCTTTCATCATCACTCATACCGCCTAGGTTTATATTCTCAGATACCTTATCTAAAGCCGCACCGCCTCCTTTTGTAGCAATATATGTAGCACCTGCTGATGTAGCACCCCATGTTGCACTTGCAGCGGTAATTTCTGCCGCAGTCATTCCCATAGCTGCTGCTGCTTCTGCTGCATAAGCTGCCCCTACAGGTCCTCCGACCATTATAGCAAATGCTATTTCAGGGTTTTCACCAAAATAATCCATTACAGGTCTAATAACACCATCTCCAACCGCACCAACTGCTTCTGTTACAATACCTCCTAAACCTTCTTCTCCAACTGTGTGCTTTATTACAGTAGTTGCTCCTTCCCCTACAAAACCAAGAGCATCACTAACAAAACCAGATAGTCCACCTGATTTAGTTGTTTTAGGAGTGACATCTTTTACAGACATTCCACCATCACCTTCTCTTGTAATTTTTATATCTCTATTTCCAACCCTAATTTTGTCATCATCTTTTTCAATTTCAATTTTGCCAGTTTTAATATCATCTCTTATTTTATTTTTTATATCCTCATCTGTTAAAGAATCTATTTTACCATGTTTATCAGCTGTGTCCATTCGTGTATTTGCCCTAACACTTTTCATAGCATCATCATCGTTAGTTAAAGTGTCAAATATTTCTTTTTCTTCTGGTGTCATCTGCCCATGTACTGAAGGTGCCGTATCTGCTTCTTCAGTCTTTTTAATAGCTTTTGTTGTTGCAGCCATATCTCCTTTTTTAGATGTGGTAACAGTAGGTTTAGTAGGACTTGTGGTATTTTTTACAACCTGCTCTACACCTGCCTTTGAAAAATCAAATGTCATAGGTATTGGATAAGAGTTTTGAGTAGGTTTATTATGAGCGTGTTGAGGCAAAACCATAGAGAATTTACCACTAAAGAAAATATCCTCATTAACAGGTTTGTAGCTTTTAAGGAATTTATCTACTGGAAAAGTTTTATAAGAACCCTGACCAGAAGTAGATCTCCTAAAATTATCTACAATATAATGAGCTTGATTATACTGAAGTTTATTATAATCATACTCAGCTTTTTCTTTTTCGTAATTAGGATTAGAAATCCATCCAAATGAAAAACCCTTCCTACCCATTTTGCCCGGGGATGGTGGATTTATACCTGTTTCCTTAGTATATAAATCTGGAATTACCTGTATTCTCTTTTTCGTTGACATATTTACCTCATAAAAACTACTGAAATTTTAACAGTAGCAGATCCGTTGTTTTTTAAATATAAATGATTTGCTGTCCAAGGTTTACTACTCGGATCAGATTTAGTTACTAGTCCATTTCCTTCTTGACTTGTAAGTATGTATTTACTAGGGATGATGTTTAATTCGTTTCTAATTTTCAAATCATCTCCTGCAGATATGGATATATTGGAAACTTGAAAAGATTTAGTATTATCTAATAAATCTAATTCAGATAATCCCGTTCTTAGCATTTCTAAGAGGTCTTTTAAATTTAATATATTTCCAAAATCAAATTTCATTATTCTTTTATCTCCGCTCTATATGGAGCCGCTACTTCCACCTCATAACCCGAGAGTAATATATTTGAGTTTACTTCATTATTTTCAAAACCAATCAATATAGATTTACATTTTTTATTAGGTAGTTTAGATTTCATAAAAGGAATAATTACGCTCCCCCAAGGAGTATTTCCGTACTGAGCATTTTCTCCCCATCCATTACCATAACCACCTGACATATCAAAAGTTAAGGTTGCTAATGTATTATCTACATAATCTGTTTGTATATTTGTAGTTAACTTAAATGTAGATGTTTCAAAATCCGAATTTGTATCATACGAATGTACTTTTAATTTTAAATATTTTTTAAATATAGATGGAGAACCCGAATGTTCCCAATTTGTTTTATAAACAGCACTAATGGCTTTCTCATGATCTGAGTAATCTATGTCTGTATTAGTATCTTTTATTTTATTTAAAGTACATGCATTTACAGAAATATCCCCACCCCTACTATTAAAGAAATACTCGGAATCACTTGTACCACATACTCCTCCAGTTAAGTCTATTCCTTTAAATTTAGACCATGCTTTTCTAAAGTAGTTATATACAAATGTTTCAGATAAGTCTATATCAGTACCTGCTGCAGGTCCGCTTATAACAGAATCTACAGGTAAAGTAAGTACATAACTGTCTTCTTTAATCCAGTTCATAGCTACTGCTTTTTTAAAGTTAAATGTTTTAGTTATATTAAAAAATTCAGGTTGAATAGGATAACTTACTTCTGTAATAGATGCTCCCGGAGCTACGGCATATATACCTCTTTTAGATAAGAAGAATAATGTTCCTTTAATTTCTTTAATAGAAGCATGAGCTGCACAACCTACTAATTCATCTCCTCCAACTTGTGCTAAAGGAAGTCCTCCTAAAGAAAGTGTACCATTAGTTGAAAAGACTGATTCATCTTGAAAAATATATAAATTATTATTTAAAGTACCTAATCCAGTTATTTTAGATCCTAAAGGATGCTCAGTTTGCTGACCTCCGCTAACAGGAAAATTTTCTGGATTATTAAAATCTTTACTGTATTTAAATGTAGTGGGTTCAGAGTTAATACCTGATACAACAAGACATCCTTGGTGAGAAGTTATATACTTACCTGAAGGTATACCACTGTATTGTAATTCTGAAAATTCCTGAAAGATCTCGTTTGCTTGTAATTGTGTATCTGTAAGCTGGTCTATAACAATTTGAGTAGCTGTAGTTCCATCATTAACTACTTCATTTGCAAGATAAAAATTATCTATTGCAGATGCCCCATCAATAGTTCTCCAAATTCTAATTTTTAAATTAGAAGAATCAGTATCATATCCAGAAGTATTTAAAATATTATTTACTGTAACATCTACCTCATTATTAGAGGGTATTGTAATAGCTTGAGCAGGAGTAGAAGGATAACTATGTATTATATTACCTTTGGCATCTGTATAAATATATTGAATTTTATATAAAAAAGTTCCAGAATGCATAGGTCCTGAAGGATTAACTGCTAAACTAGGTACCGAAGGAGTTGGTAAACCTGCTTTGTAAATTCTAGTTCCATCATATTTAAATATTGGATTAGATTCTCCTGAAGCAATATAGAGACAATCTCCTAATTGCGTAGTAGAGACATTTTCATCTACAGATCCCGGAAGTTGATTCATATTTAAATCTAAAGTATATCCTGTCGGTGCAGTTAAAGCTGTTTCATTATACCAGTTAATCTCCGTAGCTGCATTTGAAATTAATAAATTATTTTGAGGATCTATTACAGCAGCTTTTATAGATGCACTAGTTGTTCCCCCTACAGTTATAGAAGGTCCGTAAGCATAAATTCGCCAATTATATCCCCCTGTTCCTACAACAGTATCATTTACATTTGTATCAAAAGTACTTGCACCTACATCTATAGCAGTTATAGTACCTAAATTTCGTATATCTGCTCCATAATAAGCATAGACTGTATCTCCAACTACAAATTGCTCAATAGAATATCCAAAAGCGACAACTTCTATTCTAGTAGTAGATCCACTGGGATTAGTTCTTGCATAAACATTAGCTCCAATATAAGTTACCGCTGCTTCTATTTGGGTAACTAAATTATCTATACTAGGATCACTTACAGTGCCAGTTCCTAGATCATAACTCATTATTTCTCTAACACCTACTTGTTGAAGGATATAGTTATCATCCACAGATATTTCATCCTCTACTTCTAAAGTCTCAGCATCTGCTTTTAGAATTAAAGTTCCTTGTTCCTTACCCGGATCATTTTTATCATAATATAGTAATGTCATTCCTGCTTTAAAAACATGTCCTGCATATACTGGAACAATCTTACTTTCAGAAGTATCTCCTTTAGATGACTGTAGTAATCGTTCATTTGCTCGTAAGGTAGCAATCATACTAGAACCATTAGCTTTTATATCTAAATAAACAGCATTATCACATCTAACAGTGTTAGAAAAATAAGTAGCTTGATCATTACTTTCTCGAGTATTAGTAAGAACTAATGTAACTGTTTCCATTTTACTTGCAGTCTCATTTCCAAAAGTTATTAATTCTTCTGTAGTTAAACCTGTAGAAATATTTACATTTTTATAATTAACTAAACCAAATCCATGCGATCCTGTAGAAGTAGTATTAATTGCTAAAGATCTAAAACCTTTTCTTTTTACTAAAGCACCATTCTTACGAATAATTACATTATCCATTGCTGTAGAATAATCAGAAGTCTTTAATAATTCAGAACTTCTTAAATTCAGTCCTTTAAAAGATCCTAGTACTTTAGAAATTTGGTGTTGTACGCCCATTATGATATCGTCCAATCATCCCAACTAGTTAGTTGAGGTATATATTGTATATCTTCACTTACAACAGAGTAACTTTTTACAATATCGGTTGACATTAATTTTAATTCTTTCTCTATTTCTATAGAATCTATTGAAGAATCTCTTTTTAATATTTTCCATGCAGCATATGCTATTAAGTATCTTTCTACAGAAGCATCTAATTCTGAATGAGTACTAGTAAACTTTCCACCTACTATAAAATCTCCTGCAGAGATTGTTTCTCCAGATTCAAATGTATGTGTATCCAAGGTTACTAATCCAGTAGAAGAATTAATAGACAATAGAGGTATATTTTTCATTTTAGTTTCGCCATTCTTATCTACTACACATATGTAATTATGTTCTTCTAAAGAGGATTTATCTATATTCTTACTTGGATCTGCTTTTAATGTAGTTATTGTATTACTTCCAAGAGTAACACTTTTGACTTCAGCTCTTCTTAAATCTAGTTCATTTATTCTTTTTATATAAAATACTCTTAATTTACCTGAAGCATTGTTAGGATCGGGTGTTAAAGCTATTTTACCGGAATATCTAGTATAATGTGCAGGAGCACCTTCTATACCAATATTTTTACGTTTAAAAGATACTTCATCTAGAGGATAATAACTATTCTCACTACCATCTGGAGAATATTCTACATGTAAGAGTTTATTTCCTAAGAAAGCATTTTTAGGTATGTCTACAGTAGAATCACCTGATGTAAATCCTGTAAATGTAGTCTGTTCTACAAATACGTCTGGATGTTGAGCTACAATAATAGATTGTATATTATATTGAGCATCATTTATATATTGTATAAATTCTGAGTCTTGTATCCCAATGAAATCTGCAGAATCTTCATTTTCTGTTTCCTTCCTTACTTGATCTATTAAATATTTTACATATCTACTCATTTTATATCCTATAAGCTAATTACGTCCTTTAAAGTATTTTGAAGACCCGATAAAGCATTTAATTTTCTATCTTGTGCCATTCGTCTTTTTTGTGCTTTTAATTCTCGCTCTTGACGTGCTTGTTCTAATTTTATTAATTTTGCTCTTTTCTGTGCCCCAAGACCACCAATTATAGCACTTCCAATTGCTACATAAGGATTCCCACCACTTCCAATTAAACCGCTTAATCCAGCTTTAATAGCTCCTTCTGCAGTAGACGTTGATTTAGAATCTCCCATAGCCAATTTTGCTAATTTGGATTTATCTTTATTAGAAGTACTACCACCTCCACCAAAAAGATTTCCCATAAAATCATTTACTCCACCTGTCATAGAACTCCACCAATCTGTTTCTGGTGCAGGTACATTTCTAAAACTTTCATCGCTAAGCATACCCATTATTTTCTCCTTATAATACCGTAAAGACTTTATATTTCATTGTTATTGTACCACTTGATCCTGTGGTATATTTTAATAAACCTCCCTCTACTGTGAAGATAATTCCTAAATTTACACTTCCACCAGAGGTATATCCCCAGTCATTGTGATTTTGCATATTTCCTGCCGCATCTAACATGATTATCATAGCTCCATAAGCAGCATAAGTCTGAGCATCTTCAGTCAAACTATAATTTACTCTTACCACATCTCCAGTATTTATATTTATTACCCCTGTATCAGTTGGCGATACTACTCCTCCAAGTAATGTTGCTGTTCCAGAAGAGATAAAATCTGCTCTTTTTGCATCGGTTACAGCATCATCTGCTAAAGCCGTTTCAGTAATTTGAGTACCTTTGCCATTTCCAGTATGATCATGTTCTACTATATTCATGAAGCATTGTTCTCTCATTACCTCTTCCCAATTAGTCGTTCCTCTAGTCGGGACTTGTATTTGTAGCTCTGATTCTTTTCCTAACGATATGTAAGGCATATTAAACTCCGTAGTATAATTTAATAGATTTCGGTGAACCTTTTATACTTGATGCTTTTATAAAATGCGTTAAAGTATTTTCAATCTCCGTTACACCTTTTTTGCATAATGTATCTAATTCTTGTATAGTTTCTTTATTTGGTGAATGGCTAATTTTACAACTCCCACTTCCTTCAACAAGAATTACAATATTCTTTGCATTAGAAGGAATTAAGTGAAATTCCCCATCTAGTATATCTATAAAATGTGATGCTACTGCCATATTTTTCTCCTATTTTTGAGTTCTATAATATAAATCTAATTTACATAATACGTTATCTGTTCCCCCTTGGATACATGTTGCTCTAACATGAGGTAAAAGGGGTGTATCTATTATTGCACATTGACAAGCCGAACCTGCCGTACATTCAAATTCTATTACATCTCCGGCACTATCTGTAACCGCACTGAAACTAGATCCATCCGGACTGTGTTCTAAGGTAAATTTTACCGTAGCACTTGTACTTGGAGCTACTACTGTACATGTTGCACATAAGAGTAAATCTACCATATGATTTTCTATTGCAACCGAATCTCCTGTATGTATGGTTGCACCTGCTTGAGGGCAGGATACGTCTTTTAAAATACTAACAAAATTTCCTGATGCCATTATTTCTCCTTTCTATAAAATAGAGATGCTATACATTGTCCCTCTGTCCACGTTCCAGAAGCCGCTTCACAAGATTCTTTTGTTGTGTGTCCACCTATACTACAAGAAGCTGCATTACAGGCACCATCTCCGGTATATACAACTCTAACATGATGTAGGTGAGGTACGTTTAAATGTGTTATTACATGATTTCCGGTAGCCGAGCAATCGTTTATTGCATCTAAGTACTCTACTGATCCGCC